>Ga0256842_1000094_pt1 | contig 67493 bp, 74 predicted proteins | sample 4559240metaG_FD_185973 | JGI IMG/M metagenome (GOLD analysis project Ga0256842, IMG submission 185973) | Hydrothermal vent microbial communities from Guaymas Basin, Mexico - 4559-240 | ecosystem: Environmental > Aquatic > Marine > Hydrothermal vents | place: Mexico: Guaymas Basin | collected... | reverse complement strand
TACTTTGCTGTTGAAAGTAGCCTTATAATATACAAATGGAGGAGACGGTGAGAATCGAACCCACTACTGTGTTACCAGCCAGTGATTAGCAATCACTTTACCTACCTTAGGTGTCGTCTCCATGGTACCGCCGGAGGGACTCGAACCCACATAAGCTTACGCTACGGTTTAGAAGACCGTTTATCATCCAGTTGATACACGACGGCATATTTATTAAAATTACACTTATTTATAAAGTGTCTTTTGTTATGTTACTATTATAACTAAAGTTTACTTAAAAACTTATTAACTTTTGGCAGGTCGCACAAGATTTGAACTTGCATCTGACGGATTTGGAATCCGTAATGTTACCAATTACACCAACGACCTATATTTGGTGCGGACAGTAGGAGTTGAACCTACGATGTGAACTTATCTGTGACGGATTTTAAGTCCGTTGCGTTTCAACCAGCTTCGCCATGTCCGCTTTTATAATTTTTTGGTACTCCCACTCAGAGTCGAACTGAGACTGCACCGGGTCTAAGCCGGACTGCTCTACCGATTGGCATATAGGAGCGTACTTTTTTTAAGTGTTTTACATTTCTTCAAATGTTATTGGGTATTTAATGCCTGGACTATATTCTCTTTGAAAATTCATAATTTCTGAATCTCTTCCGATAACAGTTGTTTCTGTCATTGTGTATGTTACACCTTTATAAACTTTTGTAAAAGTTTCAGTGTACTTACCTTTTGGCCTGTTCATTTCATCTTTCATTTTATTACCTTTATTTGGAGCGGGTACCCGGAATCAAACCGGGGTATCTAGTTTGGAAGACTAGCACATAATGTCATTCTGTCATACCCGCGTATTTTTAACATTTGTAATAATGGTGTTCACTCCAGGTAACGATCCTGGATCTTCCGGGCTTCAACCGGACGCTTAGACCATCTTAGCTAAGTGAACATTTATTTTTGGTACCCAATGAATGTATCGATCATTCGTCTCTTCGATGTAAGCGAAGTGTTCTGCCATTGAACTAATCGGGCATATATTTTTTTTACTTTATGGTGGACCTACGGGGACTTGAACCCCGAATACTACCTTGCAAGGGTAGCGTATTCCCAATTATACTATAAGCCCATTTTTTGACATTTTATGGTGGAGTACATCGGAATCGAACCGACTTAAAACAATCTCCTTGCAAAAGAAATCTGCTGCCCACAGCTATACCCCATAATTTTTACTTAATGGTGGACAAGACTGGATTTGAACCAGCAACCTATCCGTTATGAGCGGATGGCACTACCAATTGTGCTACTTGTCCATTAATGGTACGGGTGGTGAGTATCGATCTCACTATCTCTACTTCCCAAAAGTAGCGGATTTCCATTTTCCTACACCCATATATTATTTTTATGTCTTCATTGACAAAAATCTGGAGGAGACAGTCGGGGTCGAACCGACACATCGAATTACTCATCCGATGACTGGTTTTCAAGACCAGGCCGATACCAATTTCGGTTGATGTCTCCATTTTTGGCGATCCTAGAGAATTTTGAAATCTCGACATTTCCGCAGACAACGGAACGCTCTGCCTCTGAGCTATAGGACCATTTAAGAATACATTAGTATTCTATAAAAATTATAGTTAGTAAAAAGTTTTTGAAGTTTTGTTTTTGTTGTACTTTCTAAGAAGTAAACGAAGTTAAAACTCTTTTTGAAACATTTTAAGAACTAATTAAAGCTCTTAAAAATGAATTTAAAAGTTTTAATTAATGCTTGGTAAGTTTCCCCATATACCCAAATCACAATCCAGACTAGATATAGCAGGTATAAAGGCCACAGATGCCATAGGTCTAAACGATCCGACAGGTAACATAACTGATAATGAGTTGTTTAATATGTTTGACATCTGTATTTCCTTTTTGTTTATTTATTGTTTTATTTATATTTTTGAAATATAAAAAGTGTTAAAAACACTATATTCTTAAAAGAATTTGTATATTCTTTTTAACCTTTTTTTGTTTATGTTGTATTATAACAAACATTTACTTAAATTTTTTTATAAATTTTATGGTGCCGAATAGAGGTTACGCTCCCCTGTCTCTGCATTACAAAAGCAGAATAATTCTATTATACTAATTCGGCATATTTTTTGGTAGTAACGGTCAGATTCGAACTGACGAGACAATAAATGTCACCGGTTATCAGCCGGCTCCTTTGGACCACTCAGGCACGCTACTATTTTTTGGTGTGAATATCCGGTAATGATCCGGAATAACCAGTTTCACAGACTGGCGTCTTACCATTAGACTATATTCACCATAAAATGTAAGTGATAGGTGACTGTTATTAAGTTCACTTACATTTTATGCTAGATATATTTTTTTTTGGTACAGATGGTAGGATTTGAACCTACGATGGGGATATTATCCACGCCGGATTAAAAGTCCGGTCTCGTCGACCAACTAGAGTAACACCTGCTTATTGGTGCATCCGGTGGGACTCGAACCCACATAGTCTCCGTTAAAAGCGGAGTGTACTAACCAATTCTACTCACGGATGCAACTTAAAAATTATTTGTTCTTTATTTTAAGTCGCATCCTAAGAGTTAATCAAACTCCCAAGCAACGACTATAATTTTTTCACTCTTCATAGTGTTTCCTTTTGTTTTTAGTATTTTTAATATTTACGAAAATACTTTGCTCTGCTACCTGGGTACGATCCAGGAACCTTCGAGTTAACAGCTCGATACACTACCAGTTGTGTTATAGCAGAGCAAAATATTTAACATTTATTATGGTTGAGGTAGGAGGTAACGATCCCCCGTTATCCGAGTCAAAGTCGGATGTAATGCCATTATACTATACCTCAATATATGGTGGATAAGCACGGAATCGAACCGCGAACGCTTTTTGAGAACAGATTTACAGTCTGGTGCAACCAACCAATAGTTGCCTCTTATCCAAATGGTGACGCTACCGGGTACTGACCCCGGCCTACCGAATTGAAAGTACGGTGATCTACCAATAATCTATAGCGTCATGGTGCCGGTTTGAGGATTCGAACCCCAGGCCTACTGCTTACAAGGCAGTCGCTCTAACCATCTGAGCTAAACCGGCATTTATTTTTTTTTTTGGTTGTCTTGGAGAATTTTGAAATCTCAACCTTCCGGTTATCAGCCGAATGCTCTTCCTTTGAGCTACAAGACAATATGGTGGATAACTTAGTAACCACATTATACATTTCTGTATATTTTAACATTATAACTAATTTTGTTTTTAGGAAATTTTAGAACTTGAACAAGTTCTAGAGGAATTTCGCTAGACAAAAAGAGTTAATTAAAACTCTCTTTTAAAAGCGCTTTAATTAAATCTTTAAGGTATCTCTTTGATTTTGATACTGTTCATAATTCTCATTATGTTCAGTTGTTGGAATACTAATCTGTTTATTCGTATTTGTAACAATAATATGTTTTATATTTAATGTAAACATTTTAAATTCCTTTTGTTTTTATTGTTTTATTTATATTATTATAACTAAAAAAGTGTTAATTTTTACTTAAAATAGTATAAATTTACAAATTCTTTTTATTTTTATTTTTATTGTTTTATTTATATTATTATAACTAAAAAAGTGTTAATTTTTACTTAAAATAGTATAAATTTACAAATTCTTTTTATTTTGTAACAAATTGTAACACTTAGCTAAAAACAAAGTATTAATTTTTAATTACTGTTATTATAACACAAACTTTATTAATTTTTAATTAATTGTAAAATTATTTAAGTATTAATTTTTAATTACTGTTATTATAACACAAACTTTATTAATTTTTAATTAATTGTAAAATTATTTAAGTATTAATTTTTAATTACTGTTATTATAACACAAACTTTATTAATTTTTAATTTTAATTACTTGTAAAATTTTACACAAACTGTACTTAAATACTTTTTAATTAAAAAATATTATATATTATTATTTTTATATATTATTTTTTTATTTTGTAGTATTTTTAATTTGTGTGTATATATATTAATTTGTTTTTTTGACAAATTTAAATGATATTGTTTTCTTTTAGTACCAGACAATAAAACTCTAATCCAACCTTTATAAGTTTTGGTTTTAATATTTATATTATTATCGTGAAAATAAGTTTCCATATAGTTATATGTGCGTATTTCTGATGTTTTCGCATCTACAGGTAATATAATTATTGCAACAAATAGTAAAGTTAAAAACACCTTTTTCATACATAATTTCTCTTTTTAGTATTTATATTGTTTATTTTTAGCACTTTTGATTCTAATTTTATCAATTTCATTTTCAATTTCATTATTATTGATTTTATGAGCAATATTATTATCTTCCTTTATGTTAACCCTAAATGATATTTCAACACTCGTACCTTTGGTGCTAGTTTGTAATATTTTTATATCACCACCAAACTCTTTTACTATATGTTTATTTAAATACATACCATTTCCACGAATACTATCACCTATTTGTTTTGAAGAAAAATTAGGATTGAAAACATTTTTTTTAATTTCTTCTGAAATTCCTGAACCGTTATCAGTAATTACTAATTTCATCATATTCTTTTTAATATTAGGATTCATATTAACTTTAATTTCACTAGCTTGTGCTTCTAACGAATTTTTAATATGATTAATAAGTACATTTAATAAATCTATATTTTTAAGTGTGTCTTTGCCCATTTTATATTTTTTAAATTCATCATCTATATAATATGATACATTAGAATATGATACAGATATAATACGAAACGCTCCTTCAATAACATTATAAACAGATTTATCACCATTTGAATATCTAAGATTTTTAAAGTTTTTCATTTTACTAAGGACTGATAATATTTGTTCTATACTGGTATGAATAAAATCAAAATCCTTTTCTAATTTAATTATTTTTTGGTTCCATTTTCTGCTTTCAACGGTTTCTCTTTTATCCATATTATGTTTTTCTGCCCATTCTGTTTGTGACACAATATATTGATTTAAGGTACGATGTACTTTTTCAATCTTATTTTCAATTACATCTATAGGGGTATTTAATTCATGGTGTACATTTTCTGTAATCATAATCATAGATTTATTAGCAAGAATAGCTTCGTTACCAATATTAGTAATCATAGCTTCGTTTCTTTCTCGCTTATATGCTTTATACATAAACCAAGAAAATATGTTAATGAAAATTATAAAAATTATACTTAAATTTACAATAATATCATATATATGATGACCAAATATTTTCTCTATGTAAACATTAGCTTCTTCATTATAAAAAACAAGATGATAATTATTTAAATATACTGTTTTACTTATTTTTAAAAAATTAGGTTTTTCGTAATTAATTTCAGTAAGATAATCTTTTTTAACAAATGTTTCTGTAGGCGTGTATATTTTAGTACACTCACTTAAATTACAAATATGAGATAAATCTATTTCATCATATTCCATAATATTTTGCTTAATTTGATGATTGATATAATTTATATGTGAATCTACACTTGTTATAACAGAAGTTCCTAACACAAATATTAATAATAAAGTAACCGTAATAAAATACCAAAAATATTTTTTAGTAAATTCAACAATATTGTTATTTAAAATTAAATTCATATTTTTATTGTACTGTTATATTAAATAAGTGTTCTGCTATATATTTTCTACGGTCATTCATACTAAATTGAGTTTTAAATAATATATCGTCTGTTATTTTTTTATTAGTTAATTTTGTGTATTTTCTCATAATTTCACTAATAATTTTAATATGATTATTCATTTGATTACCTGTGTAAAATAAATAATCAAGATTAGGATTTATTTCATAAAGTATTTCAAAAATATCTACACCATTTAATTTTATATTACCTTTATTTGTTTCTACTGTTCCTGAGTATGTAATATCTATGATTGCTTTTTGTATATTCATATTAGGATATTTTTGAATAGTTGCTATAAGATCATACGCACACATAATTCCATAAAAAACAAATACATTATAATTATTTAAATTAATCTTACCATTCACATCTAGTTCCTCAAAGTCATCCTCAATAAAAGAGCAAATACCTTCATTATCGTCGATAATTAAAATACCCGGTTTAGAAAAATCTACATTACCTAATTCTTGAATATTAAAATTGTTTGTGCTGTCAACTATTATTCCGTCTTTATTTTTTAAATTCCATTGACTAATTGATTTAAGTTTCATTGTATTTCCTTTAATTTTCAGTAAAATAACCGGTAAAAAAAGTATTTTTATCGAATGATTTTCTGAGATTTGTAATTGCACCATAATGATGTTGTAAATCATTTTGAAGTTTAAATAATGAATCTTCGGTAAACGATTGATTTTCTATACCACGAATAATATTAAGTTCTAATCTTTCAAGATTATCAAATACAATATCAATCCATTTTACTTGCTGTTGTTGTTTTGATAACATTAGGATACCTCTCCAAAAAATTCTTTTCTTAAGTTTACTATATTTGTTTCTATTACTGATATTTTTGAAAATATAATATTTACTGTAAAATCGTAGTCTTCTTTTGAATCTATTATTAACGCCGCTATTAAATCATCTTTAAGCAGTTTAATTTCATCAAATTTTGTTCTAATAATTTTTGAGTATTTAAGTTTATCCGCATAAGTTAATGCCATAAATGTCCTTTTTAATTATTTATAAAATTATTTTAATGTAAATTTTTTTAGAGAAGTAGTTTTTTTAGAGAAGGTGTTTTTTTGTATAAAAATAAGCAAAAACACTTAAAATATAACCTATAAGCCTTTATTTAAGTGTTTAAGTGTTTAAGTGTTTAAGTAGAATCTAAAGACTATATGTCTTTAGATGCTGTTACAACTACTCTAATATCTTTTGCAACAGTAAGATCTACTGTTAATTTATCATTAGTATTAAGTGTAATTTGACCAATATCATTTTTAAATGAATTGTCATCTTGTTTAATCCATAATGCAACTGTTACAAATGCATCGCCTAAATTGTGAGTTATTGTGTGTGATGTTGCTGGTGCACTTGACTCATAAGTGAAGTTTCCTGCATTTATAGCATTGTTTAGTGCCGCTACTGCTGTTGTTCTATCAGTTACTTCTTGTGAAATAGCATCAGTGTTTGTATTAAGTTGTGTGTCTAATAAAACTGTTGCATTGAATAATGAACTTGCAGAATTAATATAAGTAGCACTTGCTGGTGCTGTATAACTACCGTCACCATCTAAACCTGCGCCTGTTTGTGTAGCATCTAATTCATTTTGTAATGCAGTATCAGCATTTGTTCTATCAGTTACTTCTTGTGAAATAGCATCTTCGTTTGTTTTAACTTGAGTATCGAGTGATTGGATACCTGCATCTAGCGATGCTGCTGAAGAAACATAATTTGCTGATGTAGTTGCTGTATAACTACCGTCACTATCTAAACCTGCGCCTGTTTGTGTAGCATCTAATTCATTTTGAACTAATTGAATTTCGTCTTCTATATCAGAAAGAACAGAATCAGTAATTTTAAGACCATTTGCTGAACTTGTAAGTGTAGCACCATCTAGTTTTACTGCTAATTGAGCATCTGTATCAGTACTTGAAGTAGAACCGTCTAAAGTATTAAATAATGAACCAGTTGGTGAAACATCTATACCTACTTCATCAGAAGGAAGTTCGACAATACCAGCACCCATGTTAATAAATAATTCGTTACCTGTTTTTGAAAGACCTGCACCTGCAATAACTTGTCCAGCACCAGAAAATTGAATAAATACTAATTCGTCTGAACCAACTTGAATTCCATCTGTACCATCTGTATCATTACCAAGTAATGTGAAACCGTTATCTGCGTTTGTAGTACCGCCTTCAACAAATACTGCTGCGCCTTCTTCAACTTCTGTGTCTGGACTATCATCAAAGTCTGCTGAACGAGTCCAAGCACCGCCGTCTACTACATCGTAAATACCATTTTCGACAAGATTAGTTTGATCTTTAACAAGAACTCTATCGCCTACTGCTAAAACAACACCATCAATAGTTTGTAAATCTTCTAAAGTAATATTTGCTTCTGTTGCTGCTTGTACTGGTTGTTTCCATGAAATACCTGCAATAGCACTATCAACATAAACTTTATTAGTTGCATCAGTATCATCAACTGGTGTACCAACATTTGTAATTCTGTTATCACCAAGTGATAATTCGCCAGTCATTGCGTCACCAGACTTAGTAAGTTTTAAAATATCTTCCGCCGCTCTGTCTGCTTGTTCTTGTGTAATTGCATCTGCATTTACTTTTACTTGAGCATCTAAATCTTCAGTTGCTGCTTTTAATGATGCTGAAGTGTTTGTGTAGTTTGTTCCTACTGAAGATACAAATGTACCATCTGATTCTAAACCTGTACCTGTTTCAATTGCATCAATTTCATTTTGCATATCTGTAAGTGAACCGTCACCTAAATCTGCAAGTGCTTGAGCGTTAGCATCAACACCTTGTACCAATGAGTCTAATGATGTGTCTAATGTTCCTGCTTGAACTGAAAATTTGCTATTTGTTCCTGTTTCACCATCATAACCAATTTTTGATGCACCTGTTGATGTTGCTAAATCCGCAATAAATGCGTCTAGTTCTTCTTTACCACCAAGAACGATTGTTACAACTGCTCCGCCTTCATCATATGATGTTGCTTTGTATGTTTTTTCTGTTGAATTATACCAAATCTGTCCCGCTGCTGTTGCTGTTGGATCTGTTTCTAAAATTTCCACATGCATATTTTCAATGTATGAATTTTCTGCTAGTGATATACCATGTATTTCTGTAAATGTTGACATCAATATTCTCCTTTTTAATATGTTTTATTTATACATTTGAAAAATATTAATTGGTATATAATTTTATATAGGTTCTAATGGTATAATATTAACCATAATATTTTTAGCAACACTTAAAGTTAACTCAATAGTATTTAAATCCAATATAGTATATGGTATAACTGTGTAATCTTTTGTATTGTTGTCATTTACTTCATATACATTCACAATAATTAAATCAGTATTTAAATTATGTTCTACTATATGTTGCACGGACGGTGTAGTACTTTTATAATTAAATGTTTTAGTGTTAAATGCTATAGAATTTCCTTGGATTTTAGGAATAATTGTATTTGTTTCTTCAAATTTAACTGTATCTGTATTGTTAGCACTAATTTTATTATCAGCCGAATCTGAAAATTCGCAAAAAGGTTTTTGTGCTGTAAGTATAACAGTTCCTGCTTCATTAACATTTCGGTTTAATCCTAAACCAGAATCTGTATCAACTTTAATATTTTCCACATCATTAAATATAACACTATTATCTAAAGACTGTACAGTTATTTGTACTTTAACTTCTTCCCAATTATTCTCTTTAAGAATATAAGTTTTATCTTCTTCAATAACATAAACAAGCATACCATTTTTTTTACGGTCTGTAGTAATTGTGTCTCTTTCAGATATTGATAAAACAGACTGATACCCACCTTTACCAAATTGGTCAAAGTGTGTAGGGTATTTGTGTCTTGTATCTCTTGGAGATATTGGTGCTGTTATTGGTATTGTACCTGTATATGCTGCCATTTGTAACCTTTTATTTATTTATAAAGATTAAGATACTGTATAAGTATAATCACCTGCGTATTGTTCGTTCGATGTTCTAAGAACATAATAATCTACACCATCAATCGTAATATCAGCGTCGTATTCCCAACCACCAGATTGATTATTAGAGTTATCTACTATACCGGTAGACGCATCTATTTGTGTCCAAGTTTTTGGATAAACAAATGTATGATAAGCACCATTACCATTATTAGATCCTTCTACATAATCAGGATCTTCACTGTCATATGCTTTAGCATTAAATGTATAAGTACCATCTAAACTAGATTTAGTATCGTCTTTAGTGAAATCAACACTATTTAACTCATCTATAGTTAATGGTGGTGTATTATATTCCCAAACTCCGTAATACATAGATTCTTTAATAACTTCGTTAATTGTAATATCAACAACACCAGAATTTCCTTCAACATTTGTATATGTAAACGAATCTGTTCCATAATATCCTGTATCCGGTGTATATGTAATTGTATTGTCTGAATTAATACTTGTTGTACCGTGTGAACCATTAGTCACAGATTCTACTGAACTTTTTGTTCCATCAACATCTGTATCATTTGCTAATACATCAATGTTTATAGAAGTATCTTGGTCCATTACAGCTGTATCATTGTGTATTATAGTAATATCATTTACTGCAGTAACTGTTAAAGAGATTGTACCAGTACTTCCGTTTTCTGATGTATATGTAAACGAGTCTACTCCGTTAAAGTCTTGATTTGGTGTATATGTTACTATTGTCCCGTCATTATTTAATGATGCTGTACCGTTTGACGGTTGTGTTATTGATGAAACAGGAATGCTTGCACCCTCGTCTGCTAAATTAATATCGATAGGAGTATCTTCTTTAGTTGTTAATGGATAAAATAATCTATCAAATACATCTGCTAAAGTTCCGTCAAAAGTTTCTCCCTTTTTAATACCACCAACTGTTACAGTAGTTGGTTCCGTTCTTATATATTCTGATTTTAAATCAACTTCATTTTTAGTATAAACATTTAATTGCTCTGGAGTAACATTATGAGGATTATTCATATTATTTTTATGCGCATCTAAAACAGGTTTTTCATAAACATTTAATTGCTCTGGAGTAACATTATGAGGATTGTTTGTGTTTGATGTATGATTATTTATTAAATTATCGACATCTTCTGTAGTATAAGCACCTACATCTACTGCATCAATTTCGTGTGGATTATGTGCATTTAAGTGATTTAATATTTTACTATCTATTTCACTTTTATTGTAAGCATTAACATCACTTGCACTAACTTCATGAGGATTGTTTTTGTTAAGTGTATGTTCGTACGCAATTTTACCATAGTCTCCACGATATGCAGTATTTTCAGTTTCGCCTAAAGATGTACTAATATTTTCGTATGTATTATTGTCTACATTATAACTAAACATAGAATTTGTATCTTCAGTAATATAAATTGTGTCTGCTTCTCCTGGCTGTGGTAATGATAATTCGTCAGTGTATGTTTGTACAGATTTACCTGTTACACTTGATGGTAATTGAGAAGTTGGAACTTTACCTGCACCGTCTAAAGAAGCATAACCAGAAGCAACTCCTTTATTAGTTTTTACTTCAAATTTATTGTCAGAATCTATTTTAGTGTATGTATCGTCTTTATCTGCTTTGTCTTCTAACATAGCATCCAGAACTAATTTTGTGTAAACATCACCTAAATTTACTTTAGTTGCTAGCATATCGTCTGTTTCACTTTTACTATAAACAGTTCCGTCTTTAATAAAATATTCTGGTAAAAAACCACCCAATCTTTCAGAATTCACTGCTGTACTTATTTTATCTAGTTTTTTAAGCAACTCTTCATTTGTTGCTGTAGAAACTGGTTTATCCATATCAGATGTATTATCTACATTTTCTAAATTTAATGTTTCTTTTGTTACATTATGAGGGTTATCAGTGTTTGATGTATGTGTGTTAAATAATGATTGTGTTGCTGTAGAAACTGGTTTATCCATATCGGATGTATTATCTACATCACCTAAACCTAATTCTTCTTTTGTGATAACAACATGACCAACTTTTCCATTAACAGATTTAATAATATCTTCAAACGCTTTCCAAACGATATCACCGTTTATAAGCGTTCCAAATTCTTCTGTATCTAATGCAAATACTACTTCACCAACAAGCGGTGGATTAGCAATAAGTTCATGTTTAGCGTATCTTCTTTGTATAATACCTGTACTTGCCATAAATTACTCCGTACTTTTTAAGTATTTATATAAGTATAACAAGTATCTTAAATAAAATGTTTCATATTATTCATCTACATTATTTACATTTAAGTGAACATAATGTATCATCGATTTTAGTTGTATTTGAATATTTACTTCCATATAATGTGGTTTAGCAGGATCAAAATCACGAATATATATACGATAATCATTTATTGCAAATTCTTTTGCTTTATTGTATAATGTTCTAAGTTTTTGTCCAACTAAATTTCTTGTGTAATCATCATTAAATTCAAATACTGTTTCCATAAGTATTTTTCTAGTCGCCCTTAATAATCTATTATATGTTATTTGATTTGTTAATGATTTTATAGTTGTATTTTTTACATTTTTCATTATAAATTATCCTCATGTATAATTTCACCGTTACAATAAACAACATTTCTACTTTTATTAACTATGTTTATACCATTTTGATATAAATTGTCCATTTCGGGGAGCGATGGGTTTGTTTTAAGTCTATTTATTTTTAAAGGTGTTGTAATTTTTGAAGTACTTCTTCCTAATCCATGCGATAATATATCTCTACTTCTTAATCCGGCATAATCTGCGCTACAATTAATTTCTTCTTTATCTAGTAATTTTACACCATATATAAAGAATGTATTTTTAGTTTTTTCTCTTTGATATGTGCTTCTTCTAGCATCAAAAATTAACTTGAAATCTATTGCTTGTTCAACACCTTTCGGAGTACCTACAATATTAACAACATCATCTCTAAATAATGTAATATTATTACCAATATGTAAATCAATATTATAATTTGTTTTATTATCTAGTTCTTCTGCTGTTTCTTCTAAATCATACATTGTAGGAATTTGAGTGCTTCCGTCACCTAATTTCATAATATTACCACCGTAAAATTTAACTATGTAAGTAATTTCGTTAAATTCTTCGCCGTCATAAAATCCAATATTACCGTCTAACAATTCTAGATTACCATCATATCCATAATAATATCTACCAGCATCGCCATCAGCAAACACTAGGTTACCGGTGTATTTGTAATCATTACCATCATAAAAACCATCAAGAAAATCATTATAAGCATTTAATCTACAATATACTAATTTTGATTGTGTATTAATACTTTCAAGGTCATTAAATGGTACTACAAACATTTCTTTAAGTTCTGCCGTACCGTCATCTAAATCTTTAAATATTGCAACACAATAGCATACAGAATCCATACCGTTTAATATATCTTTAGCATTGTATTGTTTATAAATGTTTTCATTATTATCAAGTTCTTCTTTTGTAAATAATGACACTTTTAATAAATTACCTTCTGTACCAGGAGTTTGTGCTATAAATCTTACCGTTGCTTCTTGTAAAAAATCTTCTTCTGGATATTCCGTAAACTCTTCAAAATTATTAATTTTAATTAAAGGAAAATCATATGTACTACTATTATATGATTCTATACCCATACTTCTAGTGACTAATAAAGAAGGTGAATATGCTAAAAATGACAAACAATACTTCATATCTTTATTAATATATGTACCAAAAGTTTCTAATAATTCTTTTGGAGTGTTTATAAATGTAGGTTTATTAGGTTCTCCTTGTTCCGAATTTATAATTATAGAAGTAACAAAATCATATTTATCTGGTGTTTTTTGTTGCACAGTATGTCCTAATTTTACACTAGGAGCACCCCTAAAAGATTTTTTATAATCTTCTTTAAATACTGGTTTATTACTATTATTAGTAGTACTAGGAGTAGTTTCTGTTTCTACTGTACATACAAAATACCCGTCTACAGCATACCCTGGATATACATAACAATCAGATGATGAGTTGGGTACATTTGAACACTCCGCGTATCCTGGTTGAACATACCCTGATATTGTGTAACATCCATTATCTGTTATTGACATATATTTTCCTTTTTTAAGCTTCTTGTAATTCTGTTTTTAAAGTTGGTGTAAAATATGAACCTAAAGTAGTTGGTACATTACTGTCTACATGATTAATAATAGTTATTTCCAAATCACCAGCCCAAAAATCATCTGTATTAAAAGATATACTTTCATCATTATCTGCTATGAAAGATTGTATATCAACTACAAACCCTTCTTGAGTATTATAAACTTTATAGTTATTTACATTTGGTCCTCTAAAACGCAATTCTTCATCTTCAATATCCCAATATGCAATAATATAAATATCTACAGAATACATTTTTTCATTAGAATCATTAAATAAAAAACCTCTAATATGAATATTGGAATTAATTGATGAATCTGGGAAAATTCCAGAAGGAACTGTACCAGTAAATAATACTATAATACTAGAAAATCCTTCACAAACACCGTTTTCTATTAATTTAAAAGTATTGTGTCTTGACGCTATTGTATTTGGATGCTCTAATTCAGATATTCTATTATTTAAGGAAGAAAAATCCCCTTCTTCTATATTTTTAAGATAAATAAAATTTCCATCTACTTCATTATGTGTTAACTCAGAACCTTTCTCTGATCTTAATACCAATCCACTTGTCATATTATATCCTTTTAGTTATTTATACTAAATATTTAGTATTATATTTTTACTTCTACTTTATATTCAGTATAATCATTACCAGGATAATCTCCTGCATTAATACATATACCAACTGTTATATCACTTTTTTCTAAACTTGCAACACCAACACCATTATAACTTGCGTTAATGTAATCACCTCTATTTGCAGGACCTTTAATTCTAACAGCAAACTTACCTTTTAATGCGGAATATACTTTATTATTTGTTTGAAATTCAGTTGTATCGATTTCTTTAGCTATAATACCTGCTACTTTATCCGTATTTACATCATTAAAAATAGACACTTCTGTAGCATCCCCTATTCTAAGGATTGTGCCAGGTTCGTAATTATCATCTGATTCATATTTATCTATAAAATGAGTTTCGACAATAACATGAGCATCTGATATAACTGTATCTGCATGAAGTGTTTTAACCCATATATCCTTAAATTTCCAATTTTCGCTTCCTATATTACTACCTATATTGTTATTATACGGTAATAAACCACCAGAAGGAGTTCTCATCCAGTCACCCATAGTAGTACTTGCAGGATTGTCATTGTTTTTAATAGCCATAAAAGGATATTGTGATATTGTATCACTTTCTAATGACATATATTGGTCCGGTGTTCTACCACCTAATCTTTCAGAATTTAAAGTATGTCCTACTACAATACTTCCACCCTCGGCTAATTCTTCTATTTGATCATCTACATATTTTTTATTAGCAGGATGTGCTTCTGCTGTTGGTGTATATATAGGAATGTATCCAGTATCTCCTTCATCTAATCCATTACCTGTTATATGTTCTATTCCTACTAACATATTGTCGTTAAGTGGTAAAAAATTTATACCATCATTAATATTTAGATTTACAGAAAATTCTCTATGAACATCATCTACATATTTCTTAGTAGCAGGATTAAAATCGTTACTTGGCACATAAGGGTCTTCATTATCTTTGTGAATATATCCATTAGGATCAAGTTCCATTGTCCAATCTGCTCTTACTGTTTCTTCCCATTTATATGATTCGGATGGTAATTCATTTATAGATTCCTGACCGGGTATTACCATGTAATTTTTAGAATGGTATGAAGCTATTTCGCCTGCTTTGTAATATGTTTGAGCATTCCAAGGAAAAGCTAATTCACCCCTAATAATTTCACTTCTATTATATAAATCATCAGTTTCTTTTTTAAGAATATTAACACTTTCATTTAATTTTTTTTGTGATGCAAGTTCACCATTTCTTATGTTAAATTTAAATACAAAGTCTTTGAATAATTCGTGTAGCATACATACCTACCTTTTTTAAGTATTTATAAACTTTCAACGGCTATTCTTTCACCACCAAATATATTAGTTATACCATATCTATTAACAGATAATTTTCTTAAAGATTGTGCAAAATTATAAGGGTAACAATAATTTTCTATACTAATATTTTTACTTTTAAAAACTTTTATCATTATTTTAGTATCCTCTATATTTTCTTTAAGTGTGTGTAATTTTGTGTGATTATGGGAGTGTCCGCCTATAAAACAATTTGGAGTATTATAAATTTCAATTATTTGACTCCATTTCATATAATTTTCAAAATTACCTTCAAATGCTTTTTTATGTGCATCTGCACAATATAAAGGTTCTATACTTTGTTTTGTATCTTCAGGACATACTATGTTTGTACTTATAAAAAATATTTTTGGTTGGGGCAACTTTTTATAATGTTCTAAATTTAAGTATTGAGAATATAAACCATCATCAAATGTTATTATGTCAAAATTACTTAAATCTTTACTCAATACATTCTCATTTACTTCGTGTATCATTACATTTTTTTTATTCATAATACTTATTCCTATAAAATACAGGATTAGTAATTTTTACACCAGATTCTGGTATTACATTAATATTCATTTTATTTTCTATACCATCACAAATATAAAAATGCTTACACATCATACACTCTTTTGGTTTATAATAAAATAAATTACGATTTTCTTTGGCTTCATTAAATAATGCGTTAACAGGGTCTTTTTTATATTCGTCCGGTTTTATTGTCATATCATATACTGCAATATTCCAGTCGTATATATCGTATATATGTTGATAATAATTACATACATATTTTTCATATCCTTTCATATAACAATATGGTGTATATCTTACATTTACTACACAAAAATCCTTTAATAAATCAATAGCTTCGTGAATTTTAGGCGTTACTTCGTTATAATCTATAGGAACTTGTTTTCCAGCGTCGTTCCAATAATTTAAAGTTAAGAAGTTTACTTCAAATACATTAAAATTTTTAACAATGTTAACAAACTTTTTTAAGTGCAAGTAATTGTCTTGAGTAACAGTACAATTAATTCTTACAATAATACCAACATCATTAGCGTTTTGTATAGCTTCTAACATTCGTTTAAAACCACCCTTTTTTTGTACTAAATTATCGTGTAACTCTTCACTAGAACCGTGTAACGAAAATAATATTTCTTTAAGACCGTGATCTTTAGATTTTTGTGCAAACTCTTTATTTGCAAACATAAAACCGTTTGAAAGTGTAGTTACACTTTTAAATCTTTCATTACAATAATCAAGTATCTTAAACCAATCTTTATGTATAGAACTTTCGCCACCACTAAGATCTAGTTCCTGTATTCCACAATCATAAAAATAATCTATGCGTTTTTTAATTACTTCAAAAGGTGTAACATCATTAAGATGATCTATATAGTAACAAAACTTACACTTATAATTACAATGTGTACCTGTATCTAATTTTGCTCGATTACATATTTTATTTGAAGTATTGTGTGTTATTTGTGATGTACTCATCACATTATAATTTATCATAGTTATCCTTTATATAGTGTCAAACACTATTTTAACTTTTTCTGCTAAATTTTTTTGTACAGAACTACCAAACACTTTATCTTGATTTTTAATAGCTTCTACATTTATATTTTGGTTATATTTCTTTATCATTTCATATTTTTTATAAGTGTAAAATGGTAATGAACAATTAAAATTATTAAGATTAAAATCTGTGTACACTTGATAAGCATATAATCTTTTAACATTAGTTCTTGATTGTCTTGCGCAAATTTTAACTGCTTCATATAATAGTTTATGATCATTGTGGTTATCACCATTTATAACATAAATAGATTCAATATTATTATACATTATAATTTCAAGTATTTTTTGTTTAATTATATTCATATTTTCTAATGTTAGTTTAGTATCACTATAATTATCAACTATGTTATTATATATATTTAATGTATTCATATTTTCATAAAATACTTCTAATCTATTATTATCCTTTGTAATAAGACCATTACAAGCAGTATAAGTAAATATATTATTTGTTACTTTTTTACTTAATCTAGATAAAAACCCACCTATACCAACTTCAATATCATCTAGATGAGCTCCTATAATCAATACTTTACCTAAATTCATTAACTTCCTTTATTAAAAATATTCTAATATTCTAATTTAGATAACATATCTTGTTCATTATCAGATAATTCGCCATTTGATTTATACATATCTAAAACTTCTTTTAATGATAACTCTTTATCACCATCTTTAATAGCATAATTTTCTGTATTTTCTACTGCTGCTATAAACAAATTTAAATACCATGTAATAATTTCATCACCATCATCTCTCGGAATAAAATTTAATCCTTTTATTAAATTAATATCATTATCCGTAAAATTATCAAATACTGTAATATTTTTTTCATATTGAGTAATATTATTAGTTAGGTTAAATTCGTCAGAAAGAGATATTGTATTTTTATTTATACTAAATGACCCATTATTACACATATCATTAAAATCTATAACATTATCTGGATATTCGTATGATGCTAACTCCGTGTTGTGATTTCTATCAATTATGTCTAATAATTTAGGCGTATCTATATTAAATTTGTCCATAAATTGTAAAATATATTTCAAATCTCTTTTAATTATATATACTTCACACATATCAGAACCAACATAATCTATAATTTTAAAAAAATCTAATAAAATATTAGAATTTATTGATACAAAAATATTATCTTTATCAGAAAATTTCTTTAATTTGTCTATTGCTTCTACATAAGTATTTTCATCCAAGTTCAATATTTTATAATCCCCTTTAGATTCTGTTTGATTACTTATTTTAGTTATTAATCTTAATCCTGCTTTTTCGTCGTTACAAAATAAAAAATAAATCATTTATACTCCTTTTATGTATTTATAAACGCACAAGGGTTATATTTTTTAAATTTAAACCCATCACCGCATTTACATCTTTCAATAGGACATATAATTGTGCGATTAAAATTCCAATTACTAAGTGATAATGGTAATATTTGATGATCTCGTTCTGATGTTATTATACCATCTATACTTATAGAATAACCCTTTGTTGCACAAACCCACCCTTTAAAATTAGCATTATTGTTTATAAATATATCTTGCTCACATATTGTTGTTTTTTTACCATCAATAACACAATCAAAATATTCTTCATTTTCAAATTTGATTTTGTTAAATATATCATTATCATAATCAGCTTTAAAAAATTTGTTAGTATCTAATTTATTAAAGAAAATATCTTGTTTTACAGGTTCTAGTATTTTCAAAGCATCTTCAACATCTTTAAGTTTTAAAGGTAAGTTAAAAATAATAAATGTTTTATCATTCATTATTTGTTTGTATATTTTTACAAATTTACTATTAAATTCATGATGATATGAACAAGATATATTTAATTTATTTGAAATTTTAAATAATTTTTTATACAATTCAGGTGATGCTGTAGTATTTGTGTCTAATTCTATAATTTTACACATTTTATTTTTATGTAATTCATTAATTATTTTATCTAATTCAGGATGTAATGTTGGTTCGCCACCAGCTAATTCTACATTAAAAGGTTGTTTTAATGTTTTAAGTCTTGATAATACTAATTTCCATTCACCTATTTTATTTGTTTTATTTAATTCTTTACTATAACAATATGAACAATTAAAGTTACATTTACCTATAATATCCCAAGTAAAAAGAATATTATTATCATTTGACCCCAACTCTGTTATTTTACCTTTTGTATTAGATATCATTGTGTACTACTCCTTTATATTTGTGCTTTAACTCTTGTATTGTATTATGTTTATATTTTACTGATTTATAATTTACAAAACCTTTTTTTAATATTCGTTTTATAGTGTACTTTAAAAACTGTTTTAAAGTTATATATGTTATTACTTTATTAAGAGATTTTTTATCATTAATAGTATGTAATTTAGCAATCAACCCTTTTTTTCTTGAGATATCATAAACTCTTGGTATCCTAAGAATAGTATAATTTTTTACATTTTCTTGTATATATATTTCCATTGCTTTTTTACATATACCATATTTGTCTACTAAATTTAAAACTGCTTGTGATGAACTAAATACAAAATGTGCATTATTTTCATTAGCAATTTTAACCATATTCATAGTTCCTAATAATATAGTACTTACATCATTTTCAGCATCAATAGGACCAGCAAAGTGTATAACAATATCAATATTTTTTACTTTATTATAAAATCTAACATCTTGATACTCAATTATATTAGCATTATATTGTTCCTTTATCATTTCAATTAATGGTTTTAATAAAAATCCATTTTGTCCTGTTACTAAAATATTCATCTATCTTTTCCTAATTGAATATACCATATACCAAAATCATAATTATTTATTTTTTTCATAATATTTTCAAAACTATTAATATTACTTGGAGAATAAAATGGAATATCTAACATATTCATTATTTGCTTATCATCATTTAATAAATGTCCTATACCAAATTTTTCGTATCCATACTTCCCTGCATTACATATAATTATTTTACCTGACTTTGCACCAAAATGTTTACAAGAAAATTTAAGTTGTTCCAATCTATGAATAATAAACCCTGATACACCATATATATAAACAGTATTGCCTTCAGAAGCAAGACCACCTGCAATATTTAATAAATTAGATTCCCCTAGACCTACATTAATTACTTTACCTTTTGTAAGAAATCTTTTAGTGTTCCACATATCTGCATGTAACAAATAATCTGTTTTTTTAAGTGTTTTCGCTAATTGTATTCTCATAAATATCCTTTAAATATTGTAATTTTATAAAATATGATAATATAAATTTAATATCTATCATAATAATTTTATTTGTTTTTTTAGATTTTACTAAATTTCTAGGTATTATATCGTAATATATTTCATCATTATCAATGTCATTTAAAGGATATTTTAATTTAAAAAGTGTATTAAACATAATTACTTCTGATTTAGTGATATCAATATTATTTGATTCTATATATTCAAAATAATAATATTCTTTATCTTCATACAAATAATTTATTATTTCCGGCATATTATTTATTTTTTGTAAAATATCCTCTGACAATTTAATGTCATATAACCAATTAAAAATAGTTATTTGTTTTTTAATAGCAGAACAATTATTAATTTTAAACTTTTTAATTTCGGAAAATACATTTGTTGATATAGTATTATATGTTATATATTTTTTAAATTCATTTTTAGTATTCAAAAATTGTTTATATTGTGATTTATTTAATTTAGAAATATCATTAAAAATATCATTAATAATACAATTACAATTTAATTTCCAATTAGCTATATCGTAGGTATATGAAGATAAAACAAATATATCAAAAATATTTTCGACTTTTTCTACATTCCAATTAGATATATCCTGATTAAATGTAGAATTGTGAAACATTAATCTCATACTAAGTACATTTTCAACATTCCAATTAGATATATCTTGATTAAATTCTGCACTTTCAAACATTTCGTCCATATATATTACATTAGATACATTCCAATTAGTTATATCATAAATAACAGATTTACAAGAAAACAACCCACACATATCTGTGATATTAACAGTATTTATTAATTTTAAATTAATATTATTATCTATTAATTGAATTAATTCTTGTTTAGTTTTAGGAGTATATTGTAATGTCATTGATATTCTTTAGTTCTTTATAATGCCAACCGACTGGGTCTTTTTCCATTTCCATAACACCTTGTCCTTTAGATGTTTTAAAAATCAATGTTACTGGTTTATTAGTACTTAATGCACGATCAATAGACATTTTAATACGCGATTTGTTAACATATCTAGTATCTATCATAATAGTTTGCCATCCGTGTATTCTAAACATACTTTCTATATTAAACATATTAATACCCATAATACTTTGAGTATCTCCTGTTAATTGCATACTATTAAAATCTACAGTTAGTAAAATATTTTGTTTATGTTTACCAATAAATTGAATAGCTTCTAATGTAGGACCCATTTGTAAAGCACCATCACTTATATTACAGTATGTTTTCTTACCATTAAAAGCTAAACCACTAGCAATACCGAGAGCATTACCTAATGTTTCTTCAGAGTATTTAATAAAATTTATTTCATCATGCTTAACACCATAACTCAAAGGTTGTTTTACTAATCCCATTTTTTCCCAAACACAATAATATGCTTGAGAACCAAAAGGTTTGCCTATTACAATATTTGTATTATTATAATCCAATTTTGGTAATAAATATTTTAGATATGAATACTGTGATAAAGCACTTGGTATATGTCTAAGGTTATTATCTATACTATATTGTAACATATTTACCATTAATCTTTCCTTATTTTATCACTATAAAAACAACCTAAACATTGATTCCATTTACATTTAAACCCTTGAGTATATATAACTTTAAACTTTATTAAAAAGTGTTTATCTGTTAAAATATTAAACCATACATCCCCCTCTGTTATACCTGACGGAACACCACTAGGACATATTGAAACATTTCCGTCACCATTTATAAAAGTTTGTTGGGATGTTTCAAAACAAGTCATACCTTTAAAATTTACATTTTCAAATAAGTCATTTGTGTTATAAATTTTGTTATTTATAAGATATTCTTGTGTTGTTTTATTGTATTTGTCTATAAAATCTTTATGATCTTCATAGCAATTATATCCGCCCATATAATTATATATAAACTCACTTTCGACAGCTTTATTTAAATACTTTAAAATAAAATTATAGTATTTCTCTTTATCATCAACTTTTTCTAACATAATATCAAAGTGATATAATTCTTTAATTTTATCTAAGTTTTGTGTAAACATCTTCATTTTACCAGTTCTTAATAATTCACCATAATGTAAACTAACAGAATATTGATCAATATATTCATCCCATTTAGAAATATCCATAGTTAAATTAGTTTGTAATTCAATAACACTTCCTAAAGTATCCTTTATGTATTTCAATATATCCATAAATTTAGGATGTATTGTACTTTCACCACCGTGAATAAATATTTTTGTACTTTTAAAATTCATATAATCAAAAAGAACTTTAATATTATCTATAATTTTTATAATATCTTCAAAGTTCCATAATTTTCCATCTTTCCAATGACAATATGAACAATTTAAATTACAATTTTGATTAAGTCTTAATTGAATAGTATAATCATAATATTCTTCTTCAGCTTCTGTACCTTGTATTTTAAGAACTTCATATGTTTGTGGATATATCATACTCGTTCCTTTCTAAATAATAATAATGGGTCACACGGACAACTGTCTAATGGACAAATTATCATTTCATCCCTATCTTTTTCTCTGTATAATAGTATTTTTTTATCTGTACACATATTTTTAATATCACCTTCCTGAGTAATAATTAAATCTTGAGCGGTACATTTCCAACCTTTAAATTTATTCAACTCATATTTTTGCATCATAGAAAACGGATAATATTGAGGTTTTCCGTCTACAATCATTTTAAACCCTATTTCTTTTTCGGAAAATTGTTTAATAAAATCGTCATTTATATTAGGAGTAAAATCAGGAGTTTCATACATACTAACAACATATAGGTTTTCGATATGTTTAATAGCGTGTTCCATTTTTTGGTAGTATTTCTTTTCAGCAAACACATTTAAAGTACACTCAAAACCTGTGTTTTTATATGATTTTAACACATCAATATTTTTTAAAAAATTATCATTATAATATTGTATATGTAATGATACATTGATAAGTAATTTACCTTTATGGTCTAAATCGTCAAACTTTTTCCAAAATTCTTGAGTACCATATAAGTTTGTTGTTAAAGCTATATCATTACAATGTTTTAATTTTGCCAATTCTTCAATAATTTCAAATATATCCGGATGTAAAGTAGGTTCACCACCTACTAAACAAATATCAAAAGGAACAGCTATCAATTTTAATTTTTTAATTACTGATTTATAATCACAATTAGCACGCTTCACTATCATATCTCTTTTAGCATAACAATAAACACAATCATATTGACATTCGTTATTAATAGTCCAATTTATAGAAACACCTTTATATTCATTATATCCTTGAAAATTTACATTATTCATATCAACATCTTTTGGATGAATATCGTATTGAACTTTATGATGAAACTGTTTAACATAATTTCTAGGGTCTTCAACTGGGTATTTTAAATTCATTTTTATCCTTTATATTTGTAAAAGTGCATAAATGTATCACACGGACAACTGTCTAATGGACAAATTATCATTTCATCCCTATGTTTATGTGTGTACATTATTACCTTTTTGTTAGTGCAAGCATTTTTAATATCACCTTCCTGAGTAATAATTAAATCTTGAGCGGTACATTTCCAACCTTTAAAATTTACTAAATTATATTTTTGTAACTCAGTGTATTTGTAACTGTTATTTACATTATTTATATGATAATTAAACATCACATCTTTTTCAAAAAACATTTCTAAAAATTCATCAGTTATTTTAGGTTTATAATCTTCCGTTTCAAAAATGTTTACAATAGTCAAATCATCTATATTATTAATAGCATGATTCATTTTATCATAATATTTTTTTTCAGGAAATACATTAAGTAACACATTTATTTCCGTTTCTGTACTTTTTAAGTAATTCACTTTTTCTAAGAATTTATCATTATAATATTCTGGGTGTAATGAAGCATCAATACTAAATTTGTTAAAATTGTAACCAGCTAACTCTTTCCAGAATTCTAATGGTTTATGTAAATTTGTAATAAGATTAACACCTTTACAATATTTAAGTTTAGTTAATTCCTCAATAATTTTAAATATATCCGGATGTAAAGTAGGTTCGCCGCCAAGAAGGCATATAGTAAAAGGTACTAAAATTAATTGAAGTTTTTTAATAACTTTTTCATAATTAGAATTTGTTTTAGTAACAAACATATCTTTTTTAGCACAACAATATTTACAATTTAATTGACATTCGTTATTAATAGTCCAATCAACATTTACTGCTTTAAATTCCTTAAATCCTTGATATTCAATTATATCTGTAGTAATATCCTTAATATTTACAGTATTAACATTTGCTAATGGTAAATTGTCAATATCATAAATATTCATTAAATTCCAATAATACTTCTAATTGCGTAGCAAACATTTTATCTGTCATTTCTCTTCCTGATATTTTAAAGTGTTTAATGCCTTTATTTATAAGTATTTGTATTTGTTTATATGTTAAATCCATACCTTTCATATCGCCTTGTTCTACATAATATTTAGTATCTCCAATATCAGGATTAAAGTTTTTAATCCAGCATTCTTCTATACAATATCGTTCGTTTTTACTTAATTCTTTTTGTGGGTTATCTAGTAAATTTTGTTCATTAATTTTTTTAAAATGTTCATTATAAAGTGAACAATTAAATACACACGAATCATTTAACATAATTTCGTACTTACTTAAATTTAAATTATTATCTAAATACATTGCATGTTCCATTTTGGGTACAATATAATCGTATTTTGTTTCTAAATTTTTATAATAATTTATACAATCTTTATATATTACAGATAATTTACCTGTGTCTGTAATACTATGTACTAACTTATATTTAGGAAAGTTTTTACGAATATGTTTACGAAGTTCTTCGTTTACTAATATAATTTTATTACCATTTTTATGAAACTTTTGAAGTAATTCATTACCTACTTTATCATTAATATCTATAATATGATTACTAAATGTTAAAGCTATATTAATATTTCGTTTGTAATAAAAATCTATTTGTGAATCTTTATAAAAGTTTTCTGTGTTAATTCTACCACCGTTCCATTTACACATATTAATACCATCATAAACTGTAATATTTTTGATATGATTTTTAAGTATAAACAATGATAATACTTTAAATTTACTAAATGCACCTGCTACATTATACATATATATCCTTTATATTATATTTATATAATATTACAATTTACATAAAAAAACAATTTTGTTCGTCGCATATACCATTTGTACTTTTACGATAACAACAATTCATAGGTTTTAATTCCGGTGTAAATAAAATATATTTATTTAAGTATTGACAGGTTTTACCTTTTGTTAATGAATATTCTAATTTATTTTGCATCATCCAAATATCACTTCTTAACATTTTTACACCATTGTATGTAACTTTGTTTTGATCATACACATAATTTTCTTTTATTTTATTATACTTTATTAACACATCATCATATCCTTCACAAGCAAGATTACTTACAGGTGTAAGAATTAATTTTGTATATCCTTTAATAATATTTATGCGTTTATAATATTTTTCAACTTTACCTGAAGTTTCTGTGTACATTAAGTGAGCTTCTTGTGGTTTTACTTTTATTATATTTTTACAAATGTCCGTTAAAGATGTTTGAGACACATGAACACTTATACATAACTTAAAAGGTTCTACATTTAAATTTTGTATTACTTTAGTTGAAGTATTTGATAAATTTGACTGTATCATAAATGGTTGATTAAACGATTGTAAAGTTTTAATGATAAACTCGATTTTAGGGTGTAAAAATGGTTCACCGCCAAATAAAAATATTTCCGTTGTACTATATTTTTCATTAAGTTTTTTTATAAAATCATATAAAATTTTTTCATTTGTTTGTTCTTTTATAGGTCTTAATAATCCACAATAATTACAACTATAATTACATTTTAAAGTAATTTCCCATTCTACCATCATATTCTTACCTTTTTAAATTCAATATAATCATTACATTTACATTTGTTTAAAGGACAAATTACACTTTTTATCATATTTTCTTTAGTTAATTTTAGTGAAGTTTTTACTCTTGTACATGCATTTAATATTTCACCATACATTGTGATTGTATATTCTAAAGGCGTACATTTAAACTCTGTAAAATTCGCACTATCTTGAAACACATCATATATTTCAATTTTAGATTCTTTATTATCTATATATGTAACAGGTACTAAATTATCATAATGTAAATAATCACTAAAGTATGTATATATATTTTTATTATATTTTATATTATTATCAGGTGTACTATATAAAATATTAATGGTAGTGTGAATATTTTTATTATTTAATATTTTTAATATTTTATTCCAATAAGATTCGTCAGACCCTACATTAACAGTAACTCTAAATTTAATATATTTAAAATTGTTAAACTTTAAACACTTTTCGTAAAATCCATCATATTCATAATGATATGAAGCATTTATTGTTAATTTGTTATTTTCTAATATATCTAATTTTTTAAAAAATTGTATAGATTTACTTAAATTTGTTATTAATTGTATATCTATACAATTTTTAATACAATTTAATTTTTTTATAATTGCAAATATTTCAGGATGTAATGTTGGTTCTCCACCAAGTAATTCTATTTTAAATTTTGTATCTAATGTTTTAAGTCTAGCTAAAACCATTTTCCAAGATTTATTTTCCGAAGTAAATGATTGTTTGTTAAAATCCTTAGCATAACAATATGAACAATTATAATTACAATAATCTGTTAGTTCCCAAGAAAACAATAATATATCAGAATAAGTACCTATTTCTTTTATATTTTTAATTTTAGTCATAAGGTTTTTCTTTATATATTTTAAGTAACCCATCACACTCACAAACATTATATGGACAAGGTTTTGGAGTTACTTCTTTTAAATTTTTAAAAAACATAATATCTTTTAGTAAATCAGTTTTTTCATTAAAACAAAATCGTTCTATTTTACCATCATATGTGATTTCCCAATTATTATTCCAACATTTCCACCCTTTGAATTGATTTAGTCCTTGAGTAAACATTTCATAATCATTATATTCTTTACCATCATAAATAAACTCTCTATTATAATTTTTAAACTTTTTAAATTTTTCATAAAACACATCTGTGTAAGGAAATATTTGTGACTGATCTTTACTTTCTGTATATAAAAAGTGAGCGTGTAATTCAACACCTTCAATTTTTTCTACTTCATTTGAGAAATTAATAAGGTCGTCCCAATATTTTTCTTCATTAGATAACATAATATTTACTTTATTTTTAAATCCACGCTTTTGCATTAATCGTATATTATCTAGTATAATACCATACTTTGACTTAGAATTAGTGTAATTATGAACATATTCCGGATGGAAACTCCATAAAAAGTACACATTATTGTAATATTTAATCTTTTTAAAAAAATCTAAATTTTTTGACCCATTAGTAGTTATATATAATCTACCTTTTTTATGTTTTGATATTGCTTGAACTGTTAATTCGTATAGTTCATAAAATCTAGGGTGTATGGTTGGTTCTCCACCCAAAAATCCTAAAAACACTGGTAATGTACTAAGACTGATTGATTTTATAATTAACTTTTGTTTATTAAAATCCAGTATTTTACCCCATTGATCCCCATATTGTTTTATAGCATAGCAGTATGAACACGCAAAATTACATTGTGTACTTACATCCCAATGAACATATAATCTTTGAATCATATGATTCTTTCCTTGTTGTACTATCATTATTTAAACCTTTCATTTTTAGTCATACTTATATTATCATTACCATGTGTTGTTTGAACAAACATTTTATTTTTAATTAATTTAATATTATCTGTTTTATATTTTATATGTTGAAATAAAAACCAATCATTATGTAATAAATTACCTTTTGGAAATTCTGATACTAAATTTTTTTTAAATAGTATTTGAGACAGTTGAAATTCATTATTCTCCTCTTCCATTATAAAATCATAATCTTGTATTATTTCGTCAAATCTAATAAAATTCATATACATAATATCATATGAAAAATCTAAATGTTTGAAGAAATTTTTAGTTATGTAATCATCATCTTCAAGAAAATAAATATATTCTCCTTTTGCTTTATCAAATAACATTTTATAGGTATCCGATAAATCATCATGTTTTTCATAAAAATATGTAGCACCATCTATTTCTGTAATATCATTACTATCATTATTTACAATAATTTCAACATTATCAGGAATATTTTTAAGTACTGAATTAATACATCTTTTAAATAGTTCTGGTCTATTATGTGTTAAAATTAAAATACTTAGTTTTACATCACTCATATATGTTCTTTTATAATATTTATAATTTCATCATTATCAGTTAAGTATAAGGATTTAAAATTATTTTCTATATCATCTATTCTTGTTTTCAACCCTAAATCTTCATAATCAATATCATATATAACTTTTTTACTAAAGTATTTACACTCAGCTATAAATCTAGGACTACAATCAAATCGAGTACTAGTTTTAGTATAAAGATAAGTACTAAAGTGTTCAAATATATTATCAACAGGCATATCTAACCACATAAATTTAGAACGAGTTTTTGGTTTATTTTCTATATTTGTCAATAATGTAAAATTAAAATTTGGGTATTTTTGTTCTATAATATCATAATAATTTTCATCAAGATTTCTACAATCTTGAGTAGCATATATTAACATATTATTGCTTTGCAATTTAGGTTTTTTAATTTTATCAAATAATATTTTTTTAACATAATGCACACCATTGTTATATATTCTATTATCCGCTAAGTATATTATATTATTATTTTTATATGGTATTTTAGTTTGACAACTGAACAGTAACATTTTTTTAACAACATAATGTTTGTTTATACTATAATCTATAACACCATCTGTAAGTAATATATTATTACCTAAAACTTTAGTATGAAAACTTCTAGAATAAGTGTGTTTTAGTATATATGATATTTCATTTTCTGTAAAATTGTATTTTAATCTAATAATACTATCAAATTTATCAAATATATCTTTTTCAGGAAGAAGAATACAGCATTTAAAATGATTAGATAATACATAAAAATAATCTATGATTTCATAAGTGTGCCCACAAACACCATTTAGTTCTGTAGAAATAGATACTATTAAATCGTATTTTAGTAAATTTAACATTTATATTGCTCCTTAAAACTATACTCTTGCATTGTATTATTTTGTTTTATATTATTTTTGTAAAATTTATAATGACACATTAATTTTTCTTTACTATATTCGTGAATTATATTTTTATATTTCATCCAAATTTTAATTCCGTCTATTTTACTTAAACAATCTTTATCATCCGCACCCGCAACTAAAAATTTTATATGTTTGTTTATTTCTAAAAATGAATCTAAATTGTCTTTATTTGTGTTAGACACTACTATATTATATGTTACATTTTTTATATCAACTTTTTCTACAAAATTATCCAAGTTTTCAGAACAATGATACGAAATATAATCTATATATTTTATTAATGTTTTGTATTTAAAAATACTGCCATTGGTAAATACATTTAGTGTACAATGTTTTGATTTTACAATATTAAAAATAGTCTCTAATTTTTTATATGATAATAACCCTGGTTCTCCTCCACTTAAATATATTATAGAGTTATCTTCTATATTAACAAGTTGATTTAATATTTTTTGAAAACTAACTTCTTTTTGATTATGAGTGTCTGTTATACAATATGAACAATTCCAATTACATTTATAAGTTACAAATAAAGTATGTGTCATATAATATCACTAATAATTTTTATTATATTATCATTTTTTGTTAATGATATTTTTGATAAATCTTCGAGGTCAGACTGCCTTGCTTCTAATCCTTTATCTGTATAAGTTATGTCGTACTGAACTTCTATATTATAATATTTACACTCTGCTATAAACCTTGGACTACAATCAAATTGTCTGTCTATAGGTGTATAGAGATATTTATTAAAGTGTTCAAAAATATCCTTTACAGGCATCATAATTTGTGTTATTCTAGGTGATGTAAATGTAAGTTTATTTTCTTCATTTGTTATAACTATATAATTATCATTAGTATTGTTTAATAAGTTTTGGTAGTATTTAACACTTAATTTTCTACAATTTTTGGTAGCGTATATTAAAGTTTGGTTTTTATGTGTATTAACTTCTTTAAACCTAGAAAACAATATCTTTTTAACATATTCTATAGAGTTTACTTTTGCTTTTTTATAAATTCTATGATCTTGAAGTATATATATATTTTTGTCACTTGTTATAGGCATATATCCACAACTAAATAAAAACATTTTTTTGTAATAAATATTACTTAATTTAATTCGTTCATAAGCGCCATCAGTAAATAATATATTATTACACATTAAAAGAAGAGGTTTGTAATGAAACTCTATTTTATTTGTTATTATTTTTATTTCATCTTCTGTAAAATTATATTTTGATTTAATAGCAACAATAAAATCGTCAATAGTAGTATTTTCTGCCATAAGAATACAAACATTAAAATAATCTTTAAGTATCCAAAAATACTCAATAACTTCAAAAGTATGACCACATATTCCTTGGTCATTTGTGTGCCAACTATATGTTATTACTAAATCATAGTTTTTAAGATTCACTATTCTTGACATATATTTCCTTTAAAACACTAAAAAATCTTTTGTTAATTTGTAATCTTCATTTATTTGAAATACTTTATACCCTTGATGTAAACAAATATAATATCTTTCATTTATGGAGTCTTTTGTATATGTATTATTTATTAAAGTTAATTTATTACCAAAATAAAATGCTTCTGGTATAATACGATTATTGCGGTCAAGTTCTTTAGTATGATAGTAAATTATTTCTTTACATTTAAAAATATCAAGATCTTTACTAAAGTTTTTATAAGACACATTATAGGTAGCAGTATTTTCTATTAACTTTTTGTCTATACTTCCTTTTAATAAATGTGAACAAAATGTTTTATTAATATGAGGTATTTTAGGTTTCATAAATTGAAACCCTAATTTAAGTCGTTCTTTAATATTAAACTTTTGATACTTATAAAAACCGTATATATTATCCTTATTACGAGCATTATGATTATTGTCATTAGAGTATAAAAATATTTTATTAATTTTACTAGCAAATGGTAATATAATGTTATATGTTCTTGAATCTAATATCATTGCTTTATTTGTATTTGTTTTTAATAAATCTAAAGATTTAATTTGTATTATGTTATCTAACTCGTCGTTTGTTATAAAATACTTTTCTTTAATAATATTCTTAATAATATTTATGTTATTATTAAAAATAATACAAAGATTGATATTTGTATATTTTGAAAGATATAAAAAATGTTCAACGCAGTAAAACAAAGTACCATTTATAATATTGTGTTCATTTACATCTAAAATTATCTTATTCATTAATAAAATCCTTTATTAATCTATCATATTTTGTTAAAATTAAATTTTCTATAGGTGTTATTAATCTATCATTAATACTATCATTAAATATAATTTTAGTGTGTGATAATTGTTTGTTAAAATACCTTGCTTCAGGAATAAATCTATTATTAGTATCAAAACCATTATGTATATAATGCCAATGTTTATATTCCATAATATTTTGAAATTTATTTGGGTTTTTAGAATCTTTAGTAATATTCATTTTAGGACTACTATTAAATGTGTTATAAATTTCGTTATATTCTTTATGATATGATAATGCTAATTTAAGTCTTACTTTATGTTTAAATACTTGATAATTATAAAAACCATATGTATTTTCTACTAAAGAATTTTTACCGTTTTGTGAGTATAAAAATATTTTTTGTTTAATTAATGGTTTACATTTATAATAAGTGTTTGTATCTAATATAAGTACACTATTTTGAATTAATTTAGGTAATTCTGTGTACTTAGTATTTTTAATTAAATTATCAAGTAATTTATTATACTTATATTTTATTTTAATTATAGTTATTATATAATCAAATATTTTTTTATCACACTTAAGAATAAGAAGAGTGGGTTCTATTTCATTAAGAACTAAAAAGTACTCTATTACATAAAATAGAGTACCATTAATTATTTTTTGTGGCATTACATAATAAAGAACCGATTTCACATCTATACTTACGAACTATATGCGTCATACTCTTTATAAAAGTTTGACAAAATATCATCTACTGCGTTTTGATCTTCTGCTAATAAAATTTGATTATTATACTTTTTACACATATTACTAAATTTAAGAGAGTTTTGAACTAAATCTAATAAAATTAAATACTCTTCTAATTTTTCAATTAATTCTTCGTCTTCTGCTTCTATAATTTCTATATACTTATCTTCTCTATTTTTTTCTGTAATAAAGTACCCTAATGATGCTAATTCAGAGTTTATAACTGTAAAAGACAATATTTCTAAAGCAGAAATTGTTGCAGTATTATATGTCATTTTTTTATTAATTTTCTGCATTGCTACTTTTTTATATGTTTCTAATTCACTTATTGCTTCATCAGAAACATTTACATCACCTGGCAGAACTTCATCTGTAGTTAATTCTTTATTAATAGTAACAGTTTTACCTTCTGCTAATCCGTCACTACATTTTTGATAACTATTATATGACAATTTTAATACTTTGTCTTCTCTATTTGCTAATCCGTCAAATGAACTTTTAGTTACACCTGTTACTAAATAATGTGTTCCTCTATCCTCTACTATTGCTAATTCAAATATCATTTACTTTTCCTTTATTTTTAATTTTATTTTTAACTATAATTACAACCACAATCACCGTGACAACTACACACACTATGATTACCACAATCAGAGTTACATACACAATCTGTTCTTAGTGAGTCATATAATGATAACATATTAGATGCTAATTTACTAGCATATATAATAGAACCTGCAGACACATTACTAGTAGAACCGTGACCTGTACCACTTAAATCGTTAATTAGTTTATTAAAATCATTTGCTTTAATAATTGCACCTGAACTAATTCCCGATGTTGCTGTTTTACTAAAATTATATTTGTGATTTTGATTCCATCTATTAATTTCGTTTATAGTATTTGATCTTAATAATTCTAAATCAGATGCTTTAATTGTATGTCCTACACTAACATTTGATAATGTTACTACTCTATTTGATGAGCAACTTGCTCTGTGATTTGTACAACTATTTGAATAACAGTTATTATGACAATTATCAGATGTGCAATATCCTGTGTCTGAAGTGGATGTTCCTGATCCCATATTAGTTACCTCCTAAAAGTTTTGAGAATGCTCTATCAACCTTACCAAATGCTTGATAATATCCACATAATCCGTGAACTTGATTATCTAACCATCTATCTTCATAAGATTCTTTTTGTGATGCTGCATAAGATGATGTTGGACAAACAAAACAAGTAGTTGCTACACAACTTTCACATATTTCGTTTGTTTTACTAATCATATTAATAAACTTATCTCTATTTAAGTTATTTATATTATCATTAAGTGATAAAAGTTTATGTGCTTCTTCTTTGTCTTCTAAATATAATGCTCCATGACAAGGATAAAAATTCCCGTCTGTGTCAAGAATAGTCATATTTTTACCTGCAGTACAAGTAAATCTTTTATCAGACCCTCTGTACCAAGTAAAAAGAAAATAACCTTTTTCTCTAAAAAAATCAATTTCCATAGCACTAATTTCTTTAATTGCTTGTTCAAAATATGGTAAGTATGTATTTGGATCTTGTAATTTTGTATGATAATCCAGTGTTGGTGCGTATCTAATAAGTACATTATTACTATTATATTTTTTATTTAACTCACGGAACTCTTTCCATACTTCTACCATATGATGACACTCGGAAAGAGGTAATGTACTTTTCATTGATAAATGTTTTAACCCAACAGTACTTAAATAATCAAAAGTACTTAATACTTTTTCTGATGTCGATTTTCCTGCATGATCTATTCTAAATTTATCATTAATAACTCTACCATCATATGAAACTTGAATTCTTAATTTACTAGGATCTATAGAAGAAATAAATTTACGCATAGTTACTTCATTAAAAGCATTTGTATATAAATGAAAATCAACATTATCATAATCTTTAAATTCGTTAATTAAAACAGTCATAACATAATTATTTAAAGTGGGTTCGCCACCCCAAAAATCAAGAGATAAAAATTCATAATCTTTTTTAAACCAATCTGATTCCAAAGTCTCTTTAATTTTTTTAATATATTGTGGTATTCGTTGATTTACTTTCTTATTATCTACTGCTTTTTCCCCCTCAAAACAATATGTACAAGCCATATCACATGATGTAACAGTTGTAATTTCAAAATTGAATGAACCTTTTGCTTGTATTTTTTGACTCATTATAAACCTTTTTTAATAGACAAAATATCATCTATTATATTTTGTATATCATCATCAGTCATTTTATCATCTCTTAAATCAATTTCTTTAAGCATCTGATCACCCATTTCAAATAAAATTGCGCTCATTTTTGATGATATTTTCATCATTTCTACTCCTGCTTCCATTATTTTTTGTGAAGCACGAAATAATGTGCTATTTTTTTCTGATTTGGATAAAAATCCTTCTACTTTATCTACTCTATTAGCAGAATTGTTATTTAGTGTTTTATTAATCATTATTGTCCTTTAAACATAATTTGTAATTTCAAATACTTTTTCTTTATTTAGTGTATTTATATTTTCTATAATAAGCCAATATATGTGTTTGTATAACTCACATAAGTGTTCTATAGGTTTTTGGTTTTCTAATTGTTGAATTAAACAACCTTTTTCACAATATTGGTTTACTTCACAAGTTTTACAAAATTCTTGTATTTCTTCTGTACCAATACCACTAAAGATATCTTCTTTATCAAAATATCTATAACAACTAAAAAATTTATTATTATGAAATGCTAATATAGTATTACCAGCACCACAATCTTTAGGTATATATCCTTTCTTATGATATCTTAATATATGAGTTAAAAAGTGTTCAAAAAACCCAGGAATTGTATTAGATTCTATAGCATAATTCATTAATTCTGTAATATCTTGTTTTGCTTGTTTGATATTTTCTTCATGCCAAGTACCTATATCTCTTACCATAGTAATTTTAGGATTAACACCAAACATTTTTTCTAATATTTTGTGGTTTGCAGTAAGACCAAAATATTTACCACTCCACATTGAATGTATTTTTAAGTTATCTATAGATTTGATTATTTTTATTAAATTGTTCGAAAAATCTTTACCTCTATCACATTGCCACATACCATCATATGAAACTGAAACTGTAACTTTATTTTCGTTTAAATAATTAACAATATCAGGAGTAAGTAAAAAACCATTTGTCATTATTTTTATGTCAAAATGTCTAAAATTACCATACTCTATAAATTGTTTTACTAAACCCATTTGTAATAAAGGTTCACCACCCATAATATCAAATGTATAATCTTCAGTTTCATCATAAATTTTTTCAAATTCTTCAACAAATAAATCAAATGATATTTTCTTTTTTGATTGTTTATCTGCTATATAACAATATGAACAATTTAGATTACAAGCTTCTGATAATATTAAAGATATAAATTTCAAAATTTTTCTTCAAGTGTTTGTAGTTTTTGATTATATTTGTAGGTAATTTGTTTGTACATTATTATCCTTATTATCCTTTTTATGATATATTATAACAAATTAATACTTAAAATTTGATTAAAGTTTAATTGTTAGAGTTAAATATAAATATCTTTTTTCAAAATCATTACTACTACCAATAACACGACCTGTATTATTGAAAATATTTTTAACAGAAAATTTTAAGGTATTTTTATTTTCAAAACAGTAAATGTAATTTACATCAAATTGGTTATATCCATAATTATGATTTTTAATACGAATGTCTTTTTTATCCGCATTAGATAAAGTGTTAGATTTTTTTGCATATTTATGTGTTATACTAAACGATTTATATTCTATTCTTGTATCTGTGCGAAACGGAGTTAATTTTGAAATATAATCAACATTTGTTTTGCCGTATGTGTACTCTGCAAAAAAGTCTATAATAAAATTATTATAATCAAAAACCAAGTTTGTATTAACACCATATATGTTTCCATTATTTGCATTTGTTATTTTAAACATATTGGAACCGTCTGGTGATAATTGGTTTGTTTTCTCTCTTACAATCATATTACTTAAACGATTGTAAAAAACAGTACTACGATATTCTAAATATTGTATTGAATTTGAATAACCTAGTTCTGTTTTAATACTTGTTTCTTTTTTAAGATCTGGATTTGGTATTTCATATAAACTATCGGAAATTGCTTCATTAAGATTGTAAATAGTTGGATATTTGTAACCTTGTGATACACTTATATAAACATTATTATATTCTGCTTTTACACCAGCACCAACATTCCAAAAATCTTTATTTGCTATTGTAGCATAATCAGCATTAACACTAACACTATATTTAAAGTCTGCGTAATTTTGAAAATAATTTAATCCAACACTATTATCATATACATTATAATTCTTTTCAGTAGTACCATATTTTTTATAGTCTATATTTTCCCATTTATGTTTAGTTGTTAAAATTAAATTATCAGAAATGTAATACTCATTATGAAGTTGATACACATTTGTATTAGATTTATCAAGTCTTTTGTTATCTTTTTTAGGGTTATTAATATTTTCATAAAAGTTTTGGTAAGAAACTTTAATTGTATAATCATAGTTTACTTTAAAATCTTTAAATATACCAAGGTAATATTGTTTATCATAAATTCTAGGTTTGCCTTTTAAAAACTTATCTGTACGGTTAATATTATCACTTCTAGTATATATTAATTTATACTTATTTTTCTCAATATAAATCCCTTTTTGATTGTAGTTAGTATGGTCTTGTTTACCATTCGGTGTTTCAATATAATTAATCTTTTTGTATAAAGCACCTATTTTTAAATCTTTATTTTGGTAAGAACTAAACACTTTACCACCAGAAATGTAGTTCTCTACCCGGATTATGTTAGTATTTGTACTCAAAAACCCTAAATCTCTGTTTATTGTGCCACCAAATGAGTTATTACCTAAATCATCTATATCCTTGTTTAGTGTGATTTGATAAACAAACTCATTTGGAATAAAGGAATAATACTGATTAGGTCCAGATCTAAACATAGAGTTAGTAAAATCCATACTATCGACTGTTAAATGTATTTGATCGCCTTGCAAACCTCTAAAAATTGGTTGTCTAAAACCAACTGCTGTTTCTTGTATTTGGACAACTCTTTCAGCATGTTCATTATTATCTGTTTGTTTTAACTTATTATAAAATAATGTGTTTCTCTTAAAAGCAGAAGAAGTTATGTTTAAAAGAGGTAGCGTGTAATCTTTTGCATAAATAGATATTGATAGCAACATCAACATTAAAATTTTCATTTTATTCCTTTTTTTTTAAATTAAAGTTATTAACCCTAATAATATTAATCCAAAACTCCAAAATATTAAAACTTTGTAGTAATCCTTAATTTTTGTACCAAAATACATATTACCTATAATAACACATTTGTGAGCGGGCGATAATAAATAAGCACTAAATTCTAATGCAAAAAAGTACACAAAATATTGTACACCAAATGCAAGTGATAATATAGAAACTAACCCGGTAAATCTTGCACTACTTCCTAACAAAAATGAACTACCAAAAGATAATATGCTCACAGATATAAACCCTATTAATGTGTTTATAGAATATGGTAATGTAGAAATAAAAGTATTAATTTCGTCAGTATGTAAGTGTACATAATTTCCGAAAACTAAAATACAAAATACAAAAATCAATAACTTAACATTTATATTTTTCCAAATAACATTTATTGGTGTTGGAAACCAAATATAATATGTTATTGAAATAATACTAAAAACAAGTGCAGGATTTACTCCAAATGCTATTGTTATAATACCTAAAATAAATGGTACTATGTTATATATACCTTTATTTGATGTTTTTTTAATATTTAGTACAATGTCTTCTTCTTTTGTAGTAACAAATATATACCAAAAACTTAATAATAAACTAAAAATAAGCAAGGGTGCAAGTAAAGTAATAACACCAGCATAACTCAATCCTAACATAGCCATTGGTATTATTATCGTTTTTTCTAAAGGCGACCACAAATAATAATGATGTGTACTAAGATAATCTATAATTCCAAACTTAGCCCGTTTCTTTTTATCTGAAGGAGCTATTGTATCTAAAATTCCTGCTGTAACAGTAACTCTACCAGGAACGGGCAATACTCCAGAAACTAAACTTATTAAAAAAATAACAACTCTCTTACTTTTTATGTATTTAGATATAATATAAAACAAATCATCAAAAACACCATTATGTTTTATAACAGCACTTATAACCATTATGAAAAAAATGTATAATACATAAGACTGATTTAACAGTATGAGTGACATTATACTTTAGTTTCTTCTACCAACTGATTTAACATAAGAGACGGTTTGTTTATTTCTTTTATATTAGAGATAACTTCATTTTCAACACTACTCAAATATAAGTTTGATAAAGTTGCTTGTGATATAGCATTATCTATAATTGTTTTTTGTAATTTTTCGTCTAACATAAGAATAGCATCTAAAATGCCTTTACCTATTCTTCCTGAAGTCATAATATCTATTTGTGCTTCTTTTACGAATTTATTAACCCAATAAATTTCCTCACCCTTTTCATCATTAAGAATTGTTTCCGGGTCTCCTATTTCCTTAATTTTAGCAAAATTATCTTCTAAAATTTTAATTTCATACATATAATTAGATAATGTTTTAGACAATGTTTTAATAGCTTTTAATTGTTTTTTAATTTCTATTTTTTTTAGTTTATATTCAATGGAATCTTTTGTTATATCTGTTAATTCAGACTCCAGAAGTTCTAATTCTAAATCAGCACTTTCAATATCTAACTCTAAATCTTCTAAACCAGAATATCTAGTACCTAGTTCTAATAATATTTGTTTTAGTATTTTATATGATGTCATTTTATCATTAATAACAAAATTGTCAATTTGATATTTAGACATTGTTGTACTTTGTTTTTTAATTAGTTTTTCTATTTCGTTTTTCATTATTTGCCTTTAATTTATATTGTATTTAGTGTATCTAAAATATTTATAAGGTCTGCATTAGTACTACAACCATTTATCGAATCTTTTATGGAATATTTAGATCCAAGTAAACTTCCTATTGCTGTAATATATTTATTGTTGTTTAAAATAATATCATTAGCAACATCAACTATATCTATATTTCTTGATTCGCTAATTGCTTTTATTATTGGACAATTTGAATTATTATCTTTAATGTAAGCTTCTGCTTCCGAAAGTTGCATCCTCCATGTGTTGCTTTCCGCACCGTATTTTTGTATAAGTTGCTTAAATTTGATATCGTATATGCGATTTACTTCTGCTACCATTAAATATTTTTTTGATGTTAATTGTTTAAATAACTCATCATCATCAAGTGTAATTGTTAATTTTTCATTATTTTCATTAGGAACAAAAAATTTGTCATATCTTTTATTAGCTCCGTCAATAGTGTTAAAAAATTGTAATCCTTCGGCAATTTCGTCAGAAATTTCAAACATATTAAAACCTTCCATAATAAAATTAGTGTATCCTATATACCAATTCATATCTATTGGTATTGAACTAGGAATCAATCCTTTATTATAGGAAGAAGGCATTTGGCCTTTATTGTTAGGTGTGTATAATACTGTTTTTTTATCTTGAATTAAGTCTGTTAATCCTTCGTCTATGTGTGCTATCATTTTTATTCCTTTTTAATTAAAGTACAACATAACTAACCGAACCGGTAGTAGATGCTGTTATGTTATTTCCAGATTTATCTGTAAGTGGTGATGTGCCTTCAAAATTATAATATGCTATTAAATTACTAATATTGCTAATATTATTTTCTCTAACTGTTAAAATAGTTTTAACTTCACTACTAGAAAGAGCTTTATTATATATTAAAATAGTATCAAATTTTCCATTTATTAACGGTTCAGCATTATTACTTCTTAATCCAAACAATAACGGATTATTGTTTATAGCTAAAGTGCTAGGTATATTTATAACTGTTGATGTAGGTGTGTCATAAGGTGAATTGGTTAAATATGACCCGTTTATAGTAGAATCGTATATTAGTCCACCATTTATATATATTAATACTTTATTATTGTTACCATCATATACAAATGTGATTATATGTCTTTTATTAAATGAAATTTTTATACCCGTGTAAATCCATGCCCATGATGAATCATCATGCATAGCATACGATAGATAACCAGAAGTACTTATTTGCAGTTCATATGAGTCTTCTTTATTAAAAATTATAGAAGCATTTTCTGGTTCAGGAGTAATTACTCCTACAGAAATAGTAAACGCTGTAGAAAATGATGTATTTGAAGCGGGAATAGAAATACTAGCATCATTGCTATTTAATGATATTCCAGTAGTTTCGTTAAGTAAATCTACTTTTTCTATTAAATCTTCAATAGCAGTTGTAGCAGATGATATTCTACTATTTACTTCTGATATTCTGTAATATCTGTCATCATGGGTATGATTATTATTGGTAATACTTACAATAGGAACATTATAAACATCAAACCAATCAATGGTACCATCCTCTCTTAGTAAATTTTTATTATTTATTTTTAATTGTTGTACTTTCATATTAAACCTCTATATAACTTGCGGAAGTTGTATTTGTTATATTATCTGTCATTGTACTAAAAGTATCTGTACTAAAAGTCAGTTTATTTGAAGTAACAGAATCACTACCAGAAACAAGAACACCAAATATGTCATTAGCTGTATTATTGGATTTTATTTGTGTTGTACCAAATAATTGTGAAACAGAATCTGTAGTATATTGGTGTTTATAACAATTAGACCCTATCCAATATCCTGTTTTACTATTTTTTTGTAAACCAGATACTTCACTATTTATATTAAAATTAGTAACACCACTCATTGTACTCGAACTATATTTATAAATTTTTAACTTATCTGCATCACTACCAGATACTCCTTTCAAATATCCAAAAGTAAACGAACTCAAACCTGAACGAAAATTACCTTTATGAGCAGCATTTGGTTTAACACTAAATGTATTAAGTAAAATATTTAATGAATTTATTTGATTATTTCCATCAAATATAAACCCTTTTGACTGTACAGCAAAGTCTATTAATGATGCTTTAACATTAAAATTAGTATCATTAATATTAGTTAGTGTAACAGTAAAATGATCATATTTACTTATTTTTGATGATTCATTTGTAAAAAAACCAAATCTTTGAAAACTAATACCAGTACCTTCAACAGTATTAAATGGTGTAGTAGCATTTACAACACTTCCGGTTTCTGTGTTAATGTTATAATTTCTTAATTTATTGTCATTATTATCACCACCACCATTCATTAATACATCTGTTTTATACCCTAAGACTTCAATTTTTGTTGATAAAACATCAACTTTATCTTTTTCGTATTTAAATAAAAAATCAACTTCCGGTGTTCTCATATATAAATTATCGTGATTATGCCCTTGACCAGAAACTAATGAACCTGGTACATTTACAAATAAATTAAAATTTATATTATTTGTTACATCATATAATGTTACATCTTTGTCCTTAAGAGCTACAATTAATGTATCCGACTTTGCCATATTATTCTCCTATGATTCTGCCATACCAGCAGAACTTTGTGGTATTGCTAAAGATCCACCAAGAACATTACTAGCAGCTTCGGTTGCCCATACCATTTTTTGAACTTTACCATGTTGTTTACCATCGTAACCACCCATCATAAAACCTACTTTTTCAGAACCAAGAGAGTTACTTTCCCCAAATCCTTCAGTAAAACAAACAACATTAGAAACACTATTATTAACCATATTAATGCGCCAATTATTGGCTGTTCCGTAATCAATCCAATACCCTTTATCTTTATCTTTTGACAATCCTGTAGGTATTTGTCTAATCTGCTGTGTAGTACCTGTACTAGACACACCCGTTAAATATGTGTATTTTGTAGAAGTTTTGTCCGCTGAGCTTGCATTTTGAACTACATATCCAAAATCTTCGGAAGATAGTCCTTGCCTTGTTGTACTTTGCGATGCTGCAGATGATAATACTGTCACAGCATCAGAAACAACAGAAATACTACTCCAATTAGAGGAACTATCACATACATATAATTGAGATTGAGAATATATATTATATAATGTAGACCTAACATTGTGTGACATAATGTTACCTAAATATGTTTCAACTTCAGTAAGATAAACTATATTATCAACATGCTTACCTTTTCTGTCATTACCATCTTCAGCCTTATTGCTAGTACTTGATGTATTTGATCCAAAGAAATATCCTTTTAACTCTGATGACCCACCAGGAGTATAATATGATGTAACAGTTCCTATCTGTCCAATTTCAACACCAGTTTCTGTTACTGTGTTGAATCTTTGTACTCTTTGTGCATATACATAAGAACTTTTATATCCACCATTTAAAAACCCTTTAGTTTTTAATGGACGAATAGTTAATGCTTTTGTTAAAGAAGCAACCGTATCCATAATAGCACCAAACTCAGATTCTATAGTATTTTTACTTGTATATAAATCGTCGTGATTATGATTAGCAGCATCTACTAAATTGGATGGTATTCCCTTTATTTTATTGTAATTTATTTTATTGTTTGGAGATATAATTTCTTCTCCAGCATTATTTTCAAAATTAACAAAATTTGCCATTAATACTCCTTATACAAATACAAAAATACCTATACCATTCCAAAAGTCATTTAATGATTCTGAGTTGGTTATTATTTCTTTTTTATATTTTATTACTTTACTTTTAGTATTTATAAAAAAATTTACTGCTTCTCTTACACTTTCAAAATTATAATCGTCTAAAATAAGTATTTTATTATTTAGAGTTTTCTCATATAACATTAAAAATTTAAAAACATCTTCTATTTTATGCGAAGCATCATAAAAAATTATATCAAAATTCATTTTATTAATTTTATTAAATGTGTTTTCGGAAAAAATATTGTCATTAATTATATCAACATTTGTTATATTTCTTGTCAATAGATTATATTCTAATGTTTGATTAGTATTACCAATATTAATATTTTTACTGGCACACTTTCTATAAAAGACAAATCATCTACTGTAAGAACATATTTAGCTGTTGATGCTATTGGAATAGTGCTAGCGCCTTTATAATATCCTACTTCTAATACATTTTTATTTTTACATATTAAACTTAAAAAATGTTGAGATTTTGGAGAAGTAAGACCACAAATATTCCATTTTTTATATATTTGGTTATTTGTTTGTTGTAATATATCTTCTATCATTTATTTTCCAATAATTGCGAACATTCGTTACATTTCCAACAATCAAAATTACAATTTTTAGTGATGTCTACCCATCTGTCAAATTTTTCATCTGTTATATTTAATTTATCTTTAAGCATAAAAAATTCATCATATATAGGTTTGTTGTTTGTAATACTATCAATAATTCCTATACTATTTAAAAATACATTATGTGATTCTCTACCGTGTAATTTAAATACATCAATCATATCTAATCCAGAAATAAAATCTTTATTAGGTATAATATTACTTTTTTTAAATTTGTATGCTTTATCAGTTTTTTCCCACTCAGAACAACTAATACAAGCTAATGAACTTTTAAAGAAAACATCTTTTTGAGTATTTATGTTATTATGTGAATTGTACAAATAATGTTCTTCTTGTATTGGGCAATTTCCTATACAATTTTCATTCCATAATAAACTTAAATACAATTTTTTACCGAGTTTCTTTTCAGCTGTTTTTCTTGCTTCGTCAATAATTTTTAATTTATTTTGGTTTCTCATTAAATTTCTGTCAAGATTTACATAATTATATCCTGCTATAAAAGCATCATACACTTGTCTTGGTTCATCAAGAGAATCTAAAATAGTATTTTTAACTATTAACTCTGGAAATTCTTTTTGGATAATACCAAACATCATCCATGAAGTAAATGGTAAAGTACAAGATCTAATACCCATTTTGTATAACATACGAAAATTTTTGACCCATAAATCTAAATTTTCTTTTTTAGGCGATATAAATTTATTGTTAAAAACTGCAGATACTGTAATACCTGTTTTTTGTTGTATAATAATAGCATTTGTAATCATACTCATAATATCTTCATTAGAAAATATTGTGCCCATAGCATCTTGGTTAAACGGAGCCATTCTAGTGGTAAAATATAAATCATAAATGCTGTTTTTATTTTGAATAAGAAAAGGAATAAATTCCTTTTCAATATAATCTGCGGATAAATCTGGGTATATAGGTAATGAAAATTTTAAGCTTTCCATTAAAGTCCTTTAATAAGTATTATTTAATAAGTTTTTTAAGTTCGTCTATTTGTTTTTGTTGTTCTTTTAAAGCATTAACCAACACTGCTGTTATTTTTGAGTAATTCATACCTTGAATTTCACCTTCGTTATCATACGAAATTAACTCTGGTAACACTTTTTCAACATCGTCTGCTATAAAACCAATATCATTACTAGAATCTTTTTTCCATTGGTATTGAACACCTGTCATTTTATTTATAATATCCATAGCATTTACAATAGGTGTAATATTCTTTTTAAATTTTCTAGCAGATGTTTCTGTTATAGTTCCTGCTTTCAAATCCCCGGAAATAGTAGCATTAGGTACTTCTAGTAAATCGCCTTTAAGTGTCATTTTTTCAACACCATCATTAACCCATCTAAAAAATTCGTCACCGTTGTCTCTTACTGAGAATTCTAATCTACTATTAGTATCATCATCTGCTGTATTATAAAATTTAATACTAGCACCGTCTGTATTTCTGGTCCAAACAATTCCTTGCTGGTCTTCCACAAATGTAATATCTCCAGACATTGTTCCGCCTGATTTAGCAACAAAATATGAACTATCATGACCGTCTAATAAATCAGCATCAATACCTGAGCCAGATCCATCAACTCTTTTTACAGCATCTAAAATACCATCATCTGACATTGTAGCATCAGCAACTCTATCATCCACTTCTGATTTAGTATATGTATCTGATTGTGGTGCAAAATATACAGTATCGTGACCATCCAATAAATCAGCATCTAATCCACTACCCGAACCATCTACTGTTTTTAATTTAGTTAATATATCATTAGCATTTATAATTACATTCGAAAAAATATTAAAATATAATTCTGTTGTTCCTAATTCAACAGGATCAGTAGCACTTAAAATCCAACCAGTATTTGCATTATTTGTTCCGTTTGTAACAAAACAATACATACCATTATTAACTTCAGACCCTGGATTATTGTCTGCATCTTCTGTTCGTATCCAATCATCACTTTTAACAGAATATATACCATTTTCCGCAGCATTTGTTTGATTTTTAACAAGAATTCTGTCGTTTTCACTTAATTCTATACCATCAATAGTTTGTAATCCATTTAATGTGATATTAGAATCTGTTGCAACTAAAACAGCTTCCTTAGCGTCTAAACCAGAAATAGCAGAATCTACATAAGTTATATCTGCTTTAGTATCATATAATTCGTCCACATTGTCTGTTAGATCATCAATTTCAGAATCTACATAAGTTTTATCTGCTTTTAAATCTATATTAGTTTGTAATGTATTATCTTGATTATCTACATAAGTTTTATCTGCTTTTTTTGTATCTAAATTGTCTATATCTGATTGCAAATTCAAAACATTGTCATCTACATAAGTTTTATCTGCTTTATTATTAATATTCGATTGTAATGTATTATCTTGATCATCTACATAAGTTTTATCTGCTTTTAAATCTATATTAGTTTGTAATGTATTATCTTGATCATCTACATAAGTTTTATCTGCTTTTGAATTTTGTAATGCATCTACTTTTGTGTCTACATAATCCTGCGAAACAGTATCAATAGCATCAATTTCAGAATCAACATAAGTTTTATCTGCTTTTTTAGAATCTAAATTGTCTATATTAGTTTGTAATGTATTATCTTGATTATCTACATAAGTTTTATCTGCTTTTTTAGAATCTAAATTGTCTATTCTAACACCTAATGCGTCATCTTGGTCATCTACATATGATTTAGTGGTACCTCCGCTAGTAAGATTTGCAATATCATTAGTGTTTGTATTAACTTGGTCTTGTATATTAGCATCTTGTGAATCAACATAAGTTTTATCTGCTTTACCTAATTTCAATGAATTTATATCATCTATATTAGTGTTAATTTTAGTGCTATTTGAATTAATATTTGTTATATTGTCTGATACTGTTGCATTTAATGTGTTTAAATCTGTTTGATCTGCTTTTAAATCTATATTAGATTGTAATGCATCATCTTGGTCATCAACATAAGTTTTATCTGCTTTACCAGCATTTGATATTTCTAATGTTTGTACTTTTTGATCTGTTAGCATTAAGTCATGTGCACTTGCTTTTTCATCAATTAATGAATCTGTTTCATCTTTAGTATAACTTACGCCAATATCTGCTTTTTGATTTAATAAATCTTGTGTTTCTGTTTTATTAAAATAATTTTCAATTAATGCATATTTATCAGCATCAATACCACCTAATTTAAGTGCATTTTCTACATCCGTAATACTACTAATACCATTATCAATTGCTTCTTGTGTTGCTATAGAAACTGGTTTATTCATATCGGATGTATTATCCACATTTCCTAAGCCTAATAATTCAGCAGTAACACCATGTGGGTTAATTAACATACTATGATTATTTAATGCTTCTTGAGTTGCTGTGTTTATTGGTTTTTCTAAATCATTTGTGTTATTTACTCTATCAAGTCCTACATCAGATTTATTTAATGTTACATTACCTATTTTACCAGAAACACTTTTAACAATATCGTCAAATTTTTTCCATATAAGAGTGCCATTTTGTAAAGAACCATATTCTTCAGTATCAAGAGCATACACAATTTCACCAACTCTTGGAGGATTTTGTGTTATAACACTTTTATTATCTCTTCTTTGAATTACACCCGTTAATGCCATTTTATATTCCTTATAACTGAACTTGAACGAAACATTTGATTAATGATTCCTCTTCAGTATATTTATTTTCTAAAGCAATACCTATTTTAATATCACTTGGTTGTGCTTTAATAGCAACGCTACCATTTTGAGTAATTTTATCACCTTTATTAATTTTACCAATTATTCTAACTGGTGTTTTACCAACCATTGCTACTGGTAACCCGTCAATACCATCGTCAAGAATAAAACCGGGCTTATCAGAAATAACACCAAACACATTATCAACATTTTCTTCAATGTCATAATCATCACTTGTACTAATTTGTACTAATGTACCTGCTATATATTTTTCTTTTGAAGGATACAATTCCGCTAAATCGGCGTATTTTGCTGAACTAGAAGTACCATTTATATTACCATTACTATCTCTTACAACTACTGTATTAGCATCTGCATTTTTTGAACTATCGTACCCATTTAATAACTCAGCATTTTCAGCAATACCTAAAAAATAATCTGCTGATATATTTATTGACGACTCCCAAGCATTTTCGTCTTTATCATATGTAAATGATTTATTTGAAGCACCATATAAAGTGAAACCACCACCATTTGCTGTGTCATCTGTAGGATTATCACATACACCTATTTCAACATTATTGTCAGAAACTTTTAATGATCCAGATTCTATATTAGTACTACCAGTCTTAAAAGTTGTATTTCCCGACACTAAAAGGTTAGCATTAATTGTAACATTGCCAGAAACAACACCACCAATGTCAGATCTTAAAAATTGTGAACTGTTTAAGTTATCTAATTTGTCCGAATTGTCCGCTTTAGCGTGTAATGGTAAAAATCTAGCGTCAGATTCACCTTCTGTGTAATATCTTTCGTCATGTGTATGTGAATCGTTTATAACAGTTGTGTTAATAGTAACATTTTGTGATCCGTCGAAACTAACAGAACCGCTTGCATCACCGTCTAAAGCAATAGTTACAGGTGAAGTTAATTTATCTGCCGTTGCAACTGAACCAGTTGAACTTGCAAATTCCTTCCAAGCACTCCATGAAGTAACATAACTTCTGTAATAAAGTTTATTTTCTGTCACACTTGTTGCAATTTGTGAAAAATAAGTATTTGTACCCGTAACAACTAATGCATATGTACCAACACTATCAGGAGCACCAGTTCCACCAGGCGAAATTAAATATGACCCTGGAGTTTTCATAGTATCAAAATTAGTAGTAGTGCCGACTTTCATAAAATATTCTGAGCTTTGTCCGTCTAAATAATCTGCATTTAAACCACTTCCTGCACCATCTACATTTTGTACCATTGCCATAACATTTGTTGCATTAAATTCGTCAGCATCTAATTTCGTATTACATTTATTATCTACTTGCTGGACTAATTTTTGTGATGCTGGTTTAGTTAATGAATCCCCTAATACATTTGTAACAACTTCTCCATTTAATTTATAACTGTCTTGTGCTGTTGCTTCCAAATCTAATTTTTTAGTTAATGCAAAATCAATATAACCTTTTGTTGCTGGATTATATTGTCCAGCAGGACTATAAGGTTCTGTGTTATCTTTAGCAAGGAAATTAGTAAAATCACCATATTCTGTATAATCTTTATTTGATGCTTCTTCCCAAAAATCAGGAAATAAATCAGGTCTTTTGTTTTCAGACACTTTTCTCGCTCTATAATATTTATCATCAGCGGAGTCATTTTGTACTAATTCTCCTACCACATAATATTCTACTGGATTCCAATTTAATATTCTATTACCGTTAAGAATATTAACAATATTAAAAATATTATTAACTTCTTTTTTAAGTCGTTGTGGAGATAAATTTAATGCAAATTCGTCCACCAATTCTCCATTAATTACTGAGTAATCTGCTACGAATTTTGTAAAATCTATTTGATTAAATTTTGTCATTTATTATATCCTTAAACTTTAATTTCCACAATACCATCTTTTGAGTTTGAAATAGCTACACCTAGTAATATTTTACTTTCCTCAAATGAGTAATTATCAACTGCTATACCTAATCCATCGTTACTTGCTAAAATATACATTCCTGCTTTAGCATCACCAATAATTTTACAAGGTACTCTTCCTTTTAACGCTATATAAACACCATTACTTAATTCACTATTTAACATATATCCTGGTTGAGTAGAAACAACACCAGCTAATGTTAAACCTTTATTGTAAATAGTAATTTCTTTGTCTCCACCAAAACCTAAAACTGATCCTGGCGCATATTCTACATCTGACTCATATTTTTCTGCTAAATCGGCGTATTTTGCTCTAGTAGAAGTACCATCAAAAGTTGTTGCTTCCATTGTATCTGCTGTTATTTTACCAGATGCTGTTATAGAATTTACAGATATTGATGTTGCTGTTATTGAATCTATAGTTCCTGTATTGTAATTTAGTACATTACCACTTAATGACCCTATATCACCTGAATTATAATCCAACGAAGTACCAGATAAATCACCAATAGAACCAGTTGTTGCTGTAATAGAACCAGTATTAATACTACTATAATGTCCATTTACACAATAAATATCATTCCATCTAAGGTTAGATGTGCCGAGATCAGAACTTGTCCCATCATCCCAAGGAACTAAACCATTTTTTGGACTCATAATAGCAGTAGTACTATTTTCGTTTGCCCTCATCATTTTATATGAGTTTCTATTATATAAGTTAATATATTTATCTGTATGAATTTGAACATATTTTAATTCCAAATCTAAAGACGCAGTATCAAAAAGTGCCCATGCAACTCCTGGTGGTTCTTGATTACCATTATCTGCAATAGCTTCATATACATCGCCGTTATGTGCTACAACATCGCCTATTTTGTATGTCGCTTCCGGATCCCATTCTAATGGTAATTCACTAAATTTCATCTTTGTATAATTATATAAACTATTTAGTTCTTCTTTTATAAAAATAGGTGCGTGGTTAGCACTAGCAGATGTTGCTGCTGTACCATATTTTATTGTTTGTGTTTGCTTGAATTGTTCAAGTGGCATTAATTCTTTCATTTTCGTCTCCTATTTACTTACTTTATATACTTTCATCATATTAATCAAAACATTATCCGCCAAGTAATTCTTAAAGATACAGTATCGTCTTTAATTTTACCTTTAAAAGTTCTCATACTAAAAATTTCTGTACCAGTGTAAAAAGCACATTCTGTAAAAATAATTGTCCCTGTTCCATTACATGCATCATTATGAATCATTATTTCGTATGTTACATCAGTACCTGTTACAGTTGTTTTAACAGTACTTTTTTCATCATCTGCTGTTACTGTATCACCAGATACACCTGTTACAGTAAATCTAATGTCTTCATAATTAGTTCCGTTTGCACCTGTGCTTTCTGAAAACAACATATCTCTGTCAGCAGTAAAACCATTTGCTTCTGTTTTAGGTGCTAATAAATCCCCACCATCTGCGTCTTCCGCGCCAATATGTCCTTCTGTACCAAGAACAAATCTGTCAATCACTGGTGTTGCGTTTATGTTTGCTAAATATTTAGCAAATGTTTTTCTAGCTTCATCCATGATAAGATTTTTTTGTTCAAAAGTATCAATTACTTTTCCATCTTTAATTGCTTCAATTTTAAAGTAACCGTGCACTCCATTAAATTTTTCAGTCATTAATTATACCTTTTCATTATTTATATTATTTATACAATTTTAAAACACTTAATATTTTTTTAAAAGAAGCCTCCTCCAATATAATCACCATCAAATTGAAAGTAATCAAAGTATAAATCTGTATCCCAAACATTTTTATCATAGTGTATAACAAATTCTTCAGTAACATACTCCCCATCATAATTAAAATTATCCCATTTTAATTTGTGTTGATCCCAATTTTGGTCATATTGAAATGTATCTTCTAATGGCATATTACATTGGTGATTTTCCCTACCGTCGGGTAATAATGGTGTAGTTGGATTTATACTACAATATTGTAATTCTTGATACCATTCATATTCGTCACTAGCAGTTTTACCACTAAGGCTTTTTAATACAGGATTTTTGGAATAAGCGTCAAATTTAAACTCGTCAAATCTTAAATGTTCTTTATCCCAATATGTACCAAATCTAGCATCAACTTCATCTATACCACCAGCACTAAAAGACCTATTATAATCAGCACCGTCGTGTACACCAGTGTATGATTTATAAGTAACACTTACATTTTTATTAACAAGTTCTTCTCCACATATTGATGCACCAATATAAACATTTCCAGCACCAACAACATTTTTTTTACCTGTTGTACTTGCTATATGTGATATATCTTGAAATTCTAGTTGTTCTTCTACTGTCGAAACTACTTTAACTGTGTAGTTTATGTACAAACCACAGTTACCATCAAATTCATCATAATTTATTTTAATTTCGTTATAATTTGGGTTGTCGTCTTCATTAGGTTTATTAAATAATTTTAAACTTCTAGGGTTATTATTTGATTCTAAATACTCTCCACTTGCAAAATAAACTCTCGTTCTTTTTGTTGAATTGTCGCCCCTTCCTAAATGATCTACATTAATAAAAACTACTTTATTATCATCAACTAATTGTTGTGGCGGTGTATGATGCGATTCGTTTGTTAAGTAGTTGTCTTTTGAAAGTATATCACCATTCATACAACGAACTTCTAGCCCATTATAACCAAATGTGTATTCAAATTTTAAGTCAAAATAATCTGTAAATGATTGATAAAAAACTCGTTGATAAAAATATGCCCATCCAACCGGATGTACCAAAGGTTTAACGAAGTGATTATAAACTTCCTCAATCATAGTACCTTCAATATGATACTCAAATAAGTTTTCACCCTCAAAATATTTAAATCTACCAATATTATCTCCAAGGAAGTCGTTTTGAACACCTGAATTAATAATAATATTGAAAATGTACTCCATTGCTGTTGGTGTACCTTTTGATTCTTTATATGCTTTATTAGTAAGTATATATTCTTCAGTAAGTAAATTGACTATATCCACACTAAGATCTATGTCTTCGATATTTAAACCTGCAGCACGATATGAAGTTTTTAATTTATCATAAAGTGCTTCATTATGCTCTGATTTTGTAAGAACATTATATATACCATTCAAGTAAATTTTTACAAATTCCTCGTATATAGGTTCTTTATCTTGGTCAAGTATATTTTTAATATTAATAGAAATATCCGAATGTTCAGTAAGATAATCAAGAAAAATATCCATAGAATCTTTTAATAACTGAATATCCTTTATATTATCAGGAGTTATAGCGGGTATTATTTCTTTAATCATCACATTTCCTCATATTCTGGACTTGTTTCTTTATTATCAATTTTCACACTATTCAATTTAAATATACTACTTCTTAATGTTTTCATATTTTGACTAGGATATTTTAATGTTATAAATTTAGCAGTTATTAACTCATTCTCAAAACTATCCGAATTTAGTTTAACTCTAATATAAGTTGTTCTGTCATTAAAAATAGTATATATTCCTATTTTATTTATAGTATTGTCTCTAGACGAGATAGGTCCTAAATAAACAGGAAATTCTATACTATCTTTGTCTTTTGTTAAAGTATTTCCTTCAATAGTATCCGGTAATACAGATGGATTGCTAAAATCTACAGTTAAATTTTTTCCTGGAATAAAATTTTCTGTATTAATTTGTGGTAAATTATCTATAATCATATTACCATTGTCGTCATATATGTTTTCGTATGGTGTATCTAAATACAATACTATTGAATTTTCCTCAACATCTACAATATTTGTACCTTGAATTGCTTGTGTTGTTTCTTTACTAATAGAATTTTTATCAATCATAACTCTAAAATTTACATCCATTTCAAGCCCTGTAATATCTGTAAGATAAGAATCTAATTTTTTAATAACATTTGATTTAAAAAATTCAGTTTCAAATGTTTCCAAACTTTTCATATAATCACTTAAAATATTAAAAATAGTTTGTCTTACTTCTGTATGTACTGAACTTAAAGCATATTTAACAATAGATATGTTAAAATCTATTAAAATATACAAAGGGTCCCTTCTATTATATCTAAGTGCTGGCAAATTTAACGCTTTAATATTATCTAAAACTCCTGGATTTTTAATGTTTCCGTTTACATCAATAACAGTAGATTCCCATTCGCTATTCAATAGGTAATTATTTTCTGTCAATTCTAAATCATTTAAATACCATGATGTATTTTCATTATTTTGTGTAAATGATCTATCCGCTTTTTCTGGTGTTAAACTTAAAAATATATTACCTAGTTTCATTGGGTGCTCGTCTTCACCACCAAATACAAATGCTTCTTGACACGCACTATGTTTTTTTGAAATAACTTCATAATCATTACCTGTAATACATCTAGACGCTGTATTATGTAATACAGGTGCATTATCTTTTATAGATTGGTTGCTTTCAACATTATTACCACGAATACTTAACTCATAATTATGAATTTCTACACCTTCGATATCTGTACTAAAATCATCTTTTGTACTACCATCCGGACCTTTTGATTGTAATACATTCATTTCAACAACTGCGCCTGTTGGAACTTCATTACCAACATTACTAATTACAAAATGTATTCGTGGAGTACCCATATCGATATTTTCTAGTCTAACAAATTTCTTCGAAAGATTATCATCCACATCAATAAGCAATGTTGGTGATTTAAAAAATCTTTCTTTGTTTGATAAAATACCATCATCTTGATAATATGTAATATATACTTCGATACCATCAGATTCAACATTTTCATAAGGAATATCTAAATATTGTTGATTAGCAATTACTTGTCTAAGATTTTCTGGTTCTTCGATATAAGTAGTTAGTTTGCCTTCTTTAACAAAAATCTTTTTAGTATCTCCCGCACTAGCATTAAAATCAAAATCATCACCTGTGTAATAATATGTATTACTACCACTTAAAAATTTAGTATTATGAGGTATATTATATGTTTTTGTTTCTGTAAATGTTAATTCTATTTCATATACATATGATATTCTTTGTGTTGCTTCGTACCCTAATAACCTAGCATCTTGAATAATATTTGGTCTTTTTTGAGCAAGAGATAAAATAGTTTCGTTAATGTTTATAGCAGTATTAGCATTTAGCATAGATGTAGTATATGCCATTGATGTAATTAGTTGTGCTAAATTTGAGCCGTCATAAGGACTATCATATCCTTTTTCTTCAAATAATTCTGCTATACCATCGTATATTTCGTCAAACGAAAACGGTACGGTTTCCTTAATTTCTTCTTCTACTGCCATTTAATAATCCTTAATTGTATTTTTTTAATCATGTAATAAAATTGATGTTGATGCATCTATATTCCCGCCCATCATAGTATAAGTGTACGATATGTTTGCTATAAGTTTGTTATATTCTGGAATTTCTTTTATAACAACATCATTTATTAATATTCTAGGTTCCCATTTTATTAATGCTTGAATAATACTATTTCTTAATATGTCTGTTGTACTTGTATTATCCATAAGTTCAAAAACTACATTTATAACATTTGATCCAAAATCTGGTTTACCTGGTAGTGAACCTAATCTTGTCATTAATATGTTACGAATAGCATTATTAATAGCATCAATATTTGTAACTACATCCGTCGGACTATTATAGTCGAAATATGTAAGTTTATCATTATGTGTTGCTGACCCAGCATAATTATCATAATCTGCTTCTGGTATGTAATTCGGCATATATAATCCTACTTTTTAGTATTTATATAATTAGTTTGAGTGAGTGTTTGAGTGAGTATATTGTTGTTAAACTTAGTTTAGTCTAACGATTAATGTATGTAAGCTTAAATTAATAGATTCCGCAAAAATCTGTTTATAGTGTATTTATAATCAATAAGTTTTTGTAAATATAAGATTACCAGAATCTGGAAATATTCTGTATCCATTATTTACAATATTATTAATTGCAGAAATAGTAGGGTTAAAATTTGGTATTATATTTTTAAGTTTATGTTTTTGAAACTTTTGTCTTGAATATACATTTGTATTATTAAGACGACATATTACATAATTTGGTTTTGATTTTCCTATATATTTAAACCCTAATTTATTATATACTGTACTTTTACTGTAAGCCCATCTACGATTAGCATAGCTAATAATTAATTTTGGATTATAATTTCTCTCAAAATACTTAAGAAGTTTAGATGCTCCACCTATAACTGTGGTATTTATTTTTGAACATAATCTAATAAGTTCATAATGATTCGCCCCTTTATATTTAAGTTGCATAGGAACTCCTAATGTCATTACTTGAACTAGTTCATTATTATAAAACAATCCTAATTTAATACTAGCATTTCTTATACCTTGTAAATGATTATTTTCTATAAAATTATTAGCCTCACTCGACGATATTTCTTTAATTATACATTTTCTAGCGTATATTTTATCATTTATACCTACTTTATTAGCAATTATAGATTTCCAGATATTTTGTTTAATGGGATTTAACCATTCATATTCGTTTATATGAAATAAGTGAATATTTATAGATTCACACATTTCAGTTTTTCTGAGATGTATATTATAATCTTTATTTTCCCAATTATCTGCCCATTTTATTTTATCTGTTTTGCCAAACGAATGTGTTAAAATACCATTATACTCTATTCCAAAATTACTTGATACAATATCAATTTCTAATGGTTTTATTAATGTTTTATTATCAGTTTGTATTTGTTTTGTACTTATATTTCTAATAAATGTATATATGTCGTTTTGTGTTTTATGTTTAACTGTTGGTGTGCAAACTCTACATATAGGTATAAAACCAGTAGATTTTAGTGCTGTAAATTTGTTACCACATTCACATTCTATTGGTATAATATTATTATTGTAATAAAAGTCTTTATTGCATTTTAATTTTAATGTAATAAATCTTTTTTCAAAATTATCAAAAGAAGTATATCTTAATTCTTTATTAACACATTTTTCCTTAATTTCATCTGGAGTCATATTATCGTACATTGTAATTATAGAGTCTTTAATTTTTGAGTGTCTTTCCGTGCAATCTGCTGTTTTGTAATATTTCTTAAGACCATCTGATATATTTTTAGTGTTTTTTAATGTATTTGCACATTTATTAGAACAAGTATCTCTATTTGTTTTACATTGTTTAGCACATACTTTACATATTTTACAATTAATAATATTGTGTTTTGTATAATTGTTTATATCAAGATTATATATTTTTGTAATATATTGTTTAATAAAATTAAATTCGTTATTAATAACTCTACGAAAATCAGTATATTTAGCAAGATGTTGAATACAATGGTCTTTTGAATATTCATGTAATAAGTACCATGCTATTAAGCGGTGTTTATATCTTTTATAATCAGATATTTTGTATTTTTGTGTATTAAAGAATGTTTGAGGATATTTTAATAATCTGTAATTTATTTTGTGTTTCATTGAGTCCGACCTCTTTTTTAATTATTTTAATTATTTAATTATAGATAGTGAGGTCGGAATTCATCTATCTACAATTAAATAATTAAATATATTATAACATTTGTTTACTTAATATATAATTAAGATCCGAAGATCTTAATTAATTTTGGTTACTGAAGTGCAGTTCCTGTAAAATCAATACCAAAGTTTCTAGCGTATTTAGCTGCTCTATCATTACTGATAGGAGTTTCAACACCTGGAATAGTTTCTAGAGCGTATCTAGTTTTAGCAATTATTGCTGGTTGTCCAGTTTCAAAGTTTGTAACTTTTGTGAAACTAAGTGGAACATATGGAGCAAAGAATCCCATTGAATCTCTTCTATCAGCACCTTTGTACATAACTGTTGCATAGTCTGTTGTAGCGAATTGATCAACTACTACTTTGAATTTGTTATCAAAGATTCCTGCAACACCACCAGATACTGGTTGAGTAGTTCCATTGTCTTTTGTAGCAGTTTTAAATGAACCAACTTCTTCCATCATTGTAACAACATTTGGAGAAACAACAACAATGTTACCTTGACCTCTTTTTGTATCAAGACCGATTTGAGTAGACTCTTTTTTCATTTTAATAACTTCTGTTCTATATTTTTCAATTTCCCATCTACCATCTGCATTTTGTGGTGCAAAAGAGTTAGCAACTGGAGTTGCGTTTGTGTTAACAAAGTTTACAATTTCTCTATCTAGTTCTGCTTGTACTTCGTAAGAAATTAATGACATAATTTCATCATCAGCAGCTAAACCGTGTTGTGATTTTAAATCTTGGTACATTTCTACTGAATATCTACCTTTAAGAGCTCTTGATTTTGCTTCAACTGATTTACGAGCAATTTCAAAACCAACTTCATTCATACCTTCGCCGATAACTTCTGCTTCTGCTGTTGTCATTGGACCTGTGTAATTAACAAGAACTTGACCAAATGCTAATTCATTTGTAAATACTGCTGAAATATCACCTGCTGGTACTAAAAAGTTACCTGCTGCTTCAACTAATACTTTGTTACCTTCAACATAAGCTACTAATGCAGTTGCTTCGTCGCCTGCTGCGTCAACACCTGTAACTGTATCACCTACTGATGGAGTGTTTGCGCTAAATACAAGAATTTGACCTTTTGTAGTTGGGCTAACTGAACCATCTTTTTTGTTACCTAAGTATCTGTTTGTAAGTGCGTAAATAAAACCAGTTGGTAAAGCCATTGGCTGAACACCTAAAAGTTCATTAGCAATAAGGTTTGGATAAACTCTTCTTACAAGTGGCATAATGATTGGAGTGAATGTAGCTACATCTGATGCAACTGTACCTTCTGCAAGTACTTTTTCAGCTTCGTCCATTGCGTTTTCTAACATCATACCCATATAAGATGCTTCTGCACCTTCAGTCAATGCTGCGTATTTTTCTGACTCAACTAATTCTAAAATTTGTTCGTTCATTTCTTTCATTTTAATTCTCCTTTTTTAAATTAAACTAAGTGACTAAATGCTGTAGTTAAAGAAACTTTCTTCTCAACTTTCTCAACAATTTGTTCTTGTTTATCTTCTTTTTTATCTTCAACTTTCTCAACGATTTTTGAAGCACCTAAACTTTCTTTTAATGTTTCAAGTTTTGTAACATAACTTGGATCATAACTAAAATCAACTAATTCTGCTAATTTTTCAAACTTATCTGCTTCAACAACATTAAGATCCGCTTTCATTTCTGCTATAATACCCATTTTCATCATTGCTGATTTTTCTTTTTCTAATGCTAAGTGTTCTTCCATTAGTTCATCATATTTTTCAATTGATTCTGCTAATTTAAGTTCTGCATCCGAAGAATCTTTTGCTTCTGAAATTTTAAGAATGTCTGTACCTGTTGCAACGATCATTGCATCCATTGCTTCGATAATCATATCTGCTTTTTCTGCTTTAAGTGACTCATCAAGAGTTTCTTGTGCTTCAGCGATAAAATCTTCTACTACTTTTTCTAAGTATAAATCTACTTGGTCAAGTAATGTGTCTTCTTTTTCTTTTGCTTCTTCTTCAAGTACTTTTTGAAATTCTTCTGCTTTTTCTTCTAATTCTGAAATTTTGTCTTCGACTTTTTCAGCAATCATTTCAACAGCTTTGATTTCAGCAAGTGTTTCTACTTTTTCTGTAAGTTCTTCATCAGATACTTTTGCCGCTTCAGCTACTGCTGCGTCAAATGTTTCTTGCAAATTACTTTTTAGTTCTTCAGTAAAAACTTTTTCATCTAAAGATTCAAATAATTTTTCTAACTTCATTTATGTCTCCTTTTAATTTTTCTTGTTATATTAACAAGTAATAAGTATATAATACTTATTTATTTATATTTCTAAAAATACAAAAAACCATCTATTCGAACTATTTCAACTGATTTTTTAATATTTATACTAATTTTTTTATGTTATACTCTATTTATAAGTTTTAAGTAAGTTAAAAATAAAGTTTAACTCTTAAAGTGTTACCACCATCCGGAATAATTACAACTTTTCTAAATGTTTTTACTAACATTTCAAGTTCTGTATTATTTAATTTACCAGTAATAATTACATCTGCAACATCTTTACCATAAACAAAATCTTTTAAATAAGGTGCTAATTTTATAATTGCTTTACCTTCTTTTTTGTTTTCGTCTGCAAAAGAGCTAATAATATCATGTAATTTAGCTTCATTTATAGACATGTTATCCATTAATTCTTTGAACTTTTGTTTAGTTGCTTCAACAATATCTTCTTTATTATAAAGAGTACATTCATCTTTAGTACACATTTCAACTTCAGTAATTAATCCTGACTCATTCATTTCAAATTCTTTACCTTCAAGAACACCTTCTACAATACCCATCATTGATGCGTTTAAGTCAGATTGTTGTTGATTAGGAATTATATCAAATGTAATTAGTTTAAAATCTTCAACTAAACCATTTTTAACACTACCAACACCTCTTGACGATACTGACATTTTAATACCATTATCAATTAAAGTTTTAAGTTGGTTTGCTTTTGGGTTATCTAGTAAAACTGCTTCACCCATAACATAATCACCATCAATATATAGTTTAGTCATTTTAGCAACTGCTTCCATCATATCAACATCTTGTCTTGGCGGATGGTTTAACTCAAGTAAAGTATTCGAACTTCCTGATTTTAAAACATCTTGGTATTTTGTAACTTCTCTTTCCCAAATTGATTTAGGATAAATTCTACCATTTTTATTTTTAATTCCAGGACTTGAAAATATACCTTTAATAAGATATTTTTTAGATCCGTTAGCCTCATTAATTACTTGTTCCGTAATTACTTTATCTTCTGCTACTTCGTATATTAATTTCATATACACCTCCTATGTAATTTAAAAATTACTAATCTTCCGTACTATTTATGTTAGCAATTTTAGCAAACGAATCTTTCATTTGCTGTATTTTATCAAAATTTGATACATAATCTTTAGTTTTTGGATGATTACTTAATTTATTTTTCAACTCTTGTTTAACTGCATCACTAAATTCTGTAAACTTTTTAGTTTTCACAGAGTCTAATGTTTCTTGTTCTAACGACATATTTGTCCTTTTTTGTTTATTTACACTATATTTATATTTACATTAAAGTATTTTTTTAAGTATTTTTAAGTATATAACACTTTTAATATAGATATTATCTAAGTAATTTTCGTTTTGCACTTAATGCTTTTTGTTTTGCTCTAGTCCAAAGTGTTGTACTATTTGCTTTACCTTTAGTAAATGTTTCAGTTTTCATTTTAGATGCTTGCATAAGTAATTCATCCGGAATTCTTACACCAGTTGTACTCATTCTACCACGAATATATAATCTAATTACTGGAAATGCCCCAATACTTTTCATTGCTGCTCTTATTGATTTATATGAGATAATAATGGGTAATTTTTTACGAATACGATTTTTATTTTTGTCAAGAATGTATTGCACTAATACTTGTCTTTTTGATGTTGGTAACCAGTGAAAGTTACATCCGAGCATATATTTTGAAGTAGTACTTAATACCATAACTAAAGGTGTTCTATCAAAATCTTGAGTTTTATCTTTAGCATTATATACAAATGTTACTAAAGCACCAGGCTTTAAGTGTTTTTGTATAGGTACTTTGTCTTTTTTAATAAGATTTTTTAACATTTCCATAGATTCTTTAGGTGTTAATTCCTTAGCACCTAAATTTTTAATCTTATTAATTGCACCTTTAAGAATGTTCATAAAATCCCTTTATTTTAACGATTTGTCTTTTTTGTATAACGCCCATAAGTATTCCATTTCCTTATTAGACCATCTGACATATTTATTTTCAAATTTTGATTTTAATTGTGCGTGTATAACATCACTTTTATTACCATAATCCTTTTTAAGTTCGTTGTAAATATCATCTAATTTTGTATTTTCAAATAAATCTATAAATTTCATTTATATATTTCCTTTTTAAAATAGTATAGTTATTATGCTATACTATTTGTACTTGCCGCGTTTGCTGTTGCTGGTTCGGAAAATTCACCGTCACCTACTACCCAATCACTAAAACTGAATGTAACAGCAAATTCTTGAATACCACCATCAGCATCATCAGTTAATTCAACCGCGTCAACACCACTTACCCATACATTATGAAATGTATATGTAACAGTTGGTTTACCTAATGAATCTAATTGAGTTACACTTAACTCACCAAGAACATCATTAGGATTACCACTGTGTGTATTTTTTTGAAAATCGTCTGCACTTCTCATCCAAGAAATTAAATCTCTTCTTAAAGCATGGTCTGCAGTATTGTAAAAAGTTAGTGCCCATGTATTTTCATATACTGTATCACCAGGAATAACTAATTTTCTTCCTTGATTAAATACTTCAATAGGTGTAATTGTAACACCTGGGAACTGAGCCGCTTTACACAATACATCTGCATTTTGTAAATCTGACGAAATTGGTACCGTGCTTGGTATAGAGAAATTAACTCTGTACTTATTTACTCTACCACCAGCACCAAGTGCTTGTTTTAAATTTGCTATGTTAGCCATATATATCTCCTAATATCATTTTAAGTATTTATATTAATTTAATACTTAAAATGTGTTGTTTATTTATCGAAAGGTTTTTTAACAACCACTTTTCCGTTGTTAATACTTACTACATCGCCCTTAAAAATAGTAACATCTTTACCGTCTATCTCAACCGACAATTTTCCATTATCTTCTATCGATGTTTTGTATTTTTTTAAAAATTTTTGTACTGCTTTTGTGTTTTTAGCATCAAATATAATGCTTCCTTCTGTTAAATATTCTCTAAATGTCATAAAAAAAATCCTTATTTAGTTACGAAAATTGAATTTCCGTCAAATGTTACTTTAAACCCTTTTAACGCTTTTTTAATATCTTCTTTATCATATTTTTTAGCAAGTTGAAATTCTGTACCAAACTTTGTTTCAAACTTTGACTTAATTTTAATGTTATTTTTAATAAGAATATCTTCATACTCATTTTCGTTGAGTTCAAATTCTTCTTTTAATGTTTTATTAGATTTTTTAAGTTTATCTGCTTGTATATAATTACTGTCTTGATATCTTTTAAGAACAGAATCGCTAGTACTAATAGGTGCTACTGATATTTTATTTAACATCACTTTAGCAACTTGAATACCACCTAGTTTCTTAATAATCTTAAAAAACTCTTTTTCTAGTTCAGGTGTTATATGTGCATGTGCATCTTTTACACTTGTTCTGCCTCTTTGTCCTACTGGACTTTCAAATAATTGCGTAAATTTCATTTATTTTTCCTTACATTATTAAAATAGGTGCTGGGCCACCATATTTACTAAATAGTTGTTCTTTAAGATCCTCTATTTCAGTTTCCGCTTTACTTCTCATATCATCATAATTAATAGTAGCACCACCAATTAATGTTTGCGAGTATTTACCAGTAACTGTTGATTGAGTATATCTTGATTTAGCTACACTCATATCTTTAACCCACTGATGATCATAAATTTTATCCCTTTTATCCGGTGTGTATTCATATGTGTAATGTATTACTACATTACCACTAAATTCTTCCATAATTTGTATTGTATTTTTATAAGGATTAAAATAATAATTTATTTCTTTCTGCATATATTTTTCATACATAGTGAAAGTATTTGAAATTGAAATAACTGCATCTATACCAGTGCTATTTGACTCAAATGCTCTAAAAAACTCTTCGGACCATCTGTCAGGAATATAATTTTGACCGTAATTTTGGAACCCTTGGATAGACTTTAATGCTATAATATTTGTAATAAAATCAGGTAATTGATATGTACCTCTTCCGTCTACAGTTAATATAACTGACTCTTCAAGTTCACCATCCCATGCAAATGATGAGAACTCTTTAATGCTATAATCAATACAATCTTGTATCTGATCTGATGTTAATTCTACTTCAACTGACGGATATCCTAACTGTCTTTTAATGTAATCAACTAAGTCATCATTTGTTCTTATCATTTATATTCCTTTTATACTTGTTTTTTGTATGTTTTAACTAAAAATTAGTTCCAAAACCCTTTTTTCTTAGTTTTTTCTTCAGTTTTTTTAATTTTTTTAACCTTTTTAGGTTCTTCGTCAACAAGTATTTCGTCTTCTTTTGATTCGTCTTTTTCAACTGTAACTGTTGTAACTGTAACTTCTGATGGTGTTTCAACTAATAATTCGTCGTCACCTTCTTTAATAACATATTTTAAATATACTTCTGCGATTTCTGCAGGAACTACATCACCTTTTTTAAAACTCTTTTTAAATTTTGTATCGAAATAACCTTTTGCAATATACATATTGACTCCTTGTTTTAATTATTTATAATACAATATTTGTGTATTAATGCGGATTAAAAATCATCTTCTACATAAAACTTAGCAAATTTAGGATCTCTTTCTTCCTCTTTAATTTTTTCAAAGTTTTGTTCTATTTCTTCATCTGTCATTTTAAACACATCTTTAAGTATTGTTTCAACAGGAAATAATTTACCAGCATATTCTGATACAGTAGCGTAAATATCTAGTTTGTTGTTAAAGTTAGCTAGTTTCATTCTTTCAAGGAAAACATTTTCTGAACTAAAAACTATATTAATTTTGTTTTTGTAATCTTCATAATTTTCTGCCGTCATAACACCTGTAGATATTAGTTCTCTTCTAAGTAGTTCTTTAAACATTTCTGTATATACCTTTCTTAATCTGGATATAAACATAAAAAACTTCATTTCATCATGTGATATACTTGTATTTTCATAATCCATTTCATCAGCATCTGGGTTACCTGCTATTCTACTTGCTGGAATTTTTAACGCACGGTATAATTTCTTTTGAAAATATAAAATATCATTTATTTCCCCAAGATTACCTGTTTCATCAAGTACATCGACAGTTGTACCCTTACCACCACTTCTATTAGCAAACCAATAATCTTCTACCATTGAGGTAATATGTTGTTGATTAGATATTTCCCCGGTTTCTGTGTTATAAAACTTTTTGTACTTAAATTTTTTGTTCATCTCACGCATTGCTGCTTCAGATTTAGTAGGACTTAACTCCCCTGTATCAACATTAAATACTCTTCTTGATATTGAACGAGAAAATCTCATAGGTATTAATAAATCTTCAAGTGTTTTTAATTGATTAGCACTTTTAATACCATACTCAAGGTAACTTAAATTTATATTACCCTCTGCTATACCAAATGTGTTACGAATAATTTCTTCTTTTGGATATGTAATACCCTTTTCTATATTTGAGTGTTGTAAGAAACTTTTGTCTGCTGTGTGATATTTGTACACTTCTTTCTTTTTATCATAGTAAAAATATATTGGTTCAATCATCTTAATATTTTTAATACCTTGTGATAAGTTCTCTTCATATTCACAATGAAAAATTAACTGACCATCTGTATAAGATTGTTTAACAATATTGTACATATTTCTTTCAGTATTGATAATACTTGTAATTTTTGAAAATGCATTTTCAATAGCTGTTTGAATTGTATCATTTTCTTCATTAAGTTGTAATTTTAACACTTCTCCGGTTTCTGTATAAACAATTTCATTAACAATTTCGTCTACTGCTTCAAATACTTCTTCTGTTTTAGCAGCATTACGATATAACATAATTTTTGCTTTTTGTGCTTCTAGTTGGTTTGTTTTGTCTCTAGCATTGAATACAGAACTAAAATCATCATCAAAAAACGCACCTGTACTATATACATCTGAATCTTGAAAATCATTTATTACTTTTTCTTCTGGTACTAAAGGTTCTACTTCTGGTTCCTTTTTAAATAAAAAACTTTTAACTGCTTCTAACATTAATATCCCTTTTAATCATTATGATTGTATTATTTACAATATTTATAAGTAATATAATACTTTAAATAATACAATATTTTATTAAGAACCCGGGGGTTCTTAATATTAACTGCCAATAATTTCGGAGAAACTATTTGTGCCTGCGTTTGTAAATCTTAATTGTACAAACTCTGCAACATAAGTTGGCTTAATGAAAATGTCTACAACTAATTGGTTTCTAGAAATAACATCTGGTGTGTTATTACTTTCATCACAAATTACTAAGAAATCTTGAATTCCTCTTCCTGCTTTAACTGAACCTAAATAAGGTTTAATCATTGATATAATTCTATTTCTAGTAAATGTATCATTGAATTCCATTACTTGGTATTTAGCCATTTTAGAAAGACTTCTTTCAAGCGTGTTAAATAAACCTCGAACATTAACTCTATCAAAACTTGATGCTTTGTCGAGTAAAGTTTTTTGACCCCACATAACAATTCCTTGTCCTGCGAATGAAACGACTGGATTTAAACCATTTTTGTAAAGAATATCTCTTTTACCATTGTCTGGATTAAATGCTAATTTAGTAATACCTTTCAGTTGACCTCTTTCAAGACCTGCTGATGCCCACCAACTTGCTCTGTTTGTACTTGTTTGTGCTCTAAGACCTGCGATGTGTCCTGCAATGTTACATATTTGTTTCTTATAAATAAAATAATTATATCAAAAGACCAATAATGATATATTATAATAAATACACATTATTTATAAGGGTTAACAATGCAAAAACTTAAAGATTTTATTATTAAAAATATGTTTAATTCTAAAGGGTATATAGAATCCCAAAGAATTAAGCAATCATGGGTTTCGAAATATCATCCAGAAATATGGCAAGAATATAGTAAATATTTTGTAAACAAAGAAAAATTTTATAATTTTACAATTAAATATAAAATAATAGAAGTTTTTGACAATAATTCTGTCCTAAATACTGCTGTATTTGACCCATCTGGTATATGTAATTGTGGAAATAAAACAAAGTTTGTAAATATAAGAAAGGGGTATAAAAAATATTGTTCATTAAAGTGTGCTGGTAAATATTCTGTAAATATAGACAAAGTAAAACAAACTAAACTTAAAAAGTATGGTAATGAAAACTATAATAATCCAGAAAAAGGTAAGCAAACATTGATGGAAAAATATGGTGTTACAAAAGTTGCGGATATACCAGGTGTTAAAGAAAACCAAAAAATAGCCCATAGAAAAACAAATGAAGAATCCGGTAAATGGGTTAAACTAAAGGACAAGTCCGATTATGAACAATACAAATATATTGTTAAAAAACTAACAGAGAAAAATTACAAGGATTTAAGTAATGCAGATAAAAGAGGTAATCATGCATTTAATAAAGATAGTTATCACATTGATCACATATTTCCTATATCAAAAGGATTTAATGATGGCATTTTACCACAAATTATAGGTTCTAAAAGTAATATTAGAATGATTCCATGGTTTGACAACATTAGTAAAAAAGATAAGATTACTAAAAATAGTAAAAAAGAGTTATACGAAAGATGGTCTAATTCTTTCGTATAGGTAAGAAACAAAATTAGGCAATTTAAGTTCGTTAAACTTAAACCAGTTTCTAAGTACCACCTTAGACTGCTATATATCTCTATATAGATTAGACTATATCTTCACCTAC
>Ga0256842_1000093_pt1 | contig 67508 bp, 55 predicted proteins | sample 4559240metaG_FD_185973 | JGI IMG/M metagenome (GOLD analysis project Ga0256842, IMG submission 185973) | Hydrothermal vent microbial communities from Guaymas Basin, Mexico - 4559-240 | ecosystem: Environmental > Aquatic > Marine > Hydrothermal vents | place: Mexico: Guaymas Basin | collected... | reverse complement strand
CTCCACTATTTCTTAATCTTAATAGCTCTGATACTATCCACTCATAAGATAAAAGTTCATTTAAGTCTAAAATATTAGCCTCTACATTTTCTATATATTTATTATGGTATGGAGAAAAAGAGGAACTAATAAATAAATTTAGATAGGAAGAACTATCTTTTTTAAAACTCATAGTTTGCATTCTTTTAAATTTAACCGATTTTGTTTGAAAAAAAGCTGGAGAAAAAAGCTGAAGAGTATCTACTCTCTTTCCTAAATCTAACTGCTCTTTCACATACTTAAATGCTTTTATAGCTCCATAACTAAAACCAGATACTGTATATTCAGAATAGTTTATATACTCTTTAAAAAAATGTTCATCATTTTTTAGTGAAAATCCACTATAAAACTTCATCTGTAAACCTCTCTTGATATTTGGCATATATTACTTAAAAACAGGTAATAATTAGATAAAATTATAGTTCAAATAAAACAATAAAAAAGGTCGCTTATGAAATGGTTATATCTCTCTCTCCTACCCCTTCTTTTTACAGCTTGTGAACTATTAGAATCTCCTGAGGATAAAGCTAAAAAAACAGAACTTCAAAAAATAGCTTTTGAGAAAAAAATATCACAAGAAAAAGATATTCAACTTAAAAAACTAGATGCAAAAATAAAGATAGAGTTAGCACTTCTTGAATCTAAAAAAGAGTTAGCACTTATAGAACAAAGTAAAGATATGAATAAAGCAAAACTTGAAGCTAAAAAAGAGTTAGTGATTATAGAAAAAAATCAAGAACTTGCAAAAATTCATATAAATGCTGAACTTGCTAAACAGAAAATATTATTAGAAGAGGAGAAGAAAGAGGCTCTTTTTCAACAAAAGATACAGCAGATAGACCAAGTGAATAATATGGAACTCAAACGTTATCTTATTATTATATTAGCAGTCTTAGCTCTTGTAAGTAGTTTTTTTATTTTTTACTATTTTAAAAAGAGACGTGAAGATAAACTCATTGCTTATAATGATAATTTACAAAAATATTTTCATCAAAAAGAAAATGATGCACGTGTTAAGATAGCAGAAAAACTTTTAGATACTATCGCTTCAGGAAATTTAGATAAATCACAAGAAAACCAGCTCATTGGCGTATTAAGTGGAAATACTTCCACTAATGATACTTATCAGCAACAGCTAACAAATGATAAAGAGAGTATTGAGATAGAGGATGTTGAGTTAGTGGAAGAGGAAAAAGTAGAGGAGATTACTAAAAAGTAACCCCCAACATAAACCTATATGTTTCCTCTTCCACAAAATATAAATCATTATGAATATACTCTATACTCAGTGGAAAAACAAAAGAGTTTAGCCATACTGTAGAGAGTGTTACACCTGCTGTAACTTCATTTGCATCATATCGATTATCTCCATAAGTTCTTAAAGAGTAACGGCGATATTTTGTATAAAAAGATTCCCGTTGTAAAGAGATAGGAAATGTAAAAAAGTAGGCAGAAACATCAAATACTTTTGCTAAAGTTACCTCAGCATATCCTGCATCTTTTACATATCCATCATATATTAAGTTTGGCATATTTATAGAGGATGGGTCTATATCTGTTGTTTCTAAAGAGAGTGCTGAATCGGTATTTGTTAGTTTTACACCTCTTGATTTTAAATAGGTATTACTATCTGTTATAGAGTATTTAGCCTCTACTCCAAAATAAAATTGATAGGGTAAATCGTGTTTAAATCTATACTTTACCCCTAAAATAGTATCTTCTCTCTCTCTTACACCATATATCTCTAGCATATTAAGATAGTTTAGATACATACTATTTCCATAACCCTCTCCTGCTCCAAATGCTAAAGTTGTACTCCACGGCTTACGACTTAGTGATGTATAATCTTGAAAATAACTTGTACTAAGTACAGCTTTAGTAGTACCTGCTTGATAAAGTGGTAACACAAGATTTAGATTTAATCCATATTTTCTTGTATCATTGTAAGCAAGAGAGTTATCAAGAACTTTATAGCCAGATACAGAGTATTGAAGAAAGTATTGAGAGTTTGAATACCCTGCTCCTGCTACACTTACCCCTGAACTATCTTTATTTACAAATAACATTGCACTGTTTTGAGATAAAGGGTCTCCAAAACTCATATTGAGTGAACCTAACCAACCAACATAAGAGCCATATCCTACAGTAGCATTAGTTCCACTATAATGCATATCTAAAAGAGAGTTATAACTGTTTGACAAATCTACATCAGTGCTATTGGTATCTACTGTTTTAACCCCTCCATAATATTTATACTTTTCAAAAAATAGTGTTGTTTCAAAAGGCTCTTGTTCTATACTTACTATCTCATTTTTTAGATAATAATAATCTTTGTCACTTATAGCAGAGATTAAAAATTCAGTATCATTTACTAATCGTGCCTCTTTAATATTGTCCGCATAACTAGAACGTTCTACTTTTCCATCTGCAAACGCATAGAGTGTTGAGCCTAATTCAGAGTTTGCTATAAAATAGATTTTACCTTTGCTATCTATATCACTTACTATTCCATAAAAACCTTGATAAGAGTAAAGAGCTGTTTTATTTTTATAGAGTGTTCTCTTTTTTCCATCTTGAACAAAATAGTATAAATTATCATCTTTATCTATAATTACAGAAGAGTTTACTTGTGCATAAAATTCATCTTCTACATAAAGTTGTGCTTGAGAATATGAAGATGGTACATCAAAATAAACCATCTTTCCATCTGAGAGATAACCCTGTACCATCTTAGATTTTGTATCCTCTTTTATATATCTATCTTTATCAAAAAGTCCTTGATGAATTCTAGTTGTTGAAGTGTTGGCACTTCCTTGTGTATAGTAACTGTTATCATTTTTAATAACCTTTCCACTTAACCAGCTATCTTGTACTTTTTGTATGGTTTGATTCTCTTTATTAAAAATAACAAGTTCAGGGGCTTCGACTCCACTCTCATTTATGATAAAAAAGATTTCATCTTCTGAATGTGAAAGTGAATTAAAAAATTGAGAGGAAAGAATATGCTCTCCACTTGCCTCTACAAAATCTTTTCCTAACTCTTTATAAGCATCAGAAAAATCTTTGAGAGATTGTCTAAAATTCACTCCAATAGCATCTTTCATACTAGCATCTGTTTGTACTGGAAACCAAAAATCTTCTGAATGGTATTTAAAATAACTGTTTACATGTTTAAGACCCACTTTTTCAGCAATATAAAGCTGATAAAAACCACCTTGAATATAAACACTATCTCCATAAGGAAACTCTAAACGAGAGTTATACATATAGCTTTCAATAATCTTTCCAGATTTAGATTGAAGGATAGTTTGAGCTTTATTTATTCCACTATATAAACGTCCTCCATTTCCATGCCAAGATTCATTTAAAACAGCATTACCCTCTAATAAAAAAGAGTTTTCCATAAGATTGGGAACAACCATATAAAGAGGAAAGATAAAAGAGCCATTTCCAAATACAGAATGTAAGGCACGAGATACAAAACTACCTTTTACATTTAACTGATAATTATGAGCCGTTTCGTGATAAAGAAGAGTATCTAACCAAGAGGTAGTAGAAAAAATATCGATGAGTTGTGTTCCCCCTAGATAGTTTATCTGACGGTTATTTGCCCATTGTGTTGAAAATCCATTTGCTATTTGATTATGTGAGGAAATTAAACCAACATATAAAGTTTCATCTAGTTTCCAATCAAAAAAATCTTTATAATTTTTATGAATATGCGACTCTACTTCAGCTGTATGTTTGGCAAAGGGAAGGTTGTCTTTTGTGTAGATAATCTCTACATTATTTTTTTTATCTTTATGTTTAAAATAGGGGTTATCATGAGATACAACAACTTCTCCTGATAAAAGAAGTGTTGGTATAAAAGTAAGTAAACCTAAATTATTTATTTTTTTATGAATCTTAGCTATTTTATACATATTATAATTATGTTCGTTTCTGCATCTGATCAATAATCTTAACAACCACCAAATCAGAGGTAACATTAAGCGATGTTCGAGCCATATCTAAAAGTCTATCTACTGCAACGATAATAGCTATATACTCAACAGGAAGTCCAACTTGATTTAGAATAACAACCATCATCACTAAAGAAGCACTAGGAAGAGCAGCTACACCAACACTTAATGCAACAACTGTTACACCTAATAAAATTTGCTCTCCAAAACTCATATCTACACCAGCTAAGTTTGCTATATATAAAACTGCTACTGTTAGATACGCTGCTGTTCCATCCATAGATACTGTTGCACCTAAAGGAAGTACAAATGATGCGTTTTTCTTATCAACTCCACCAACCTCTTCAACTATACGCATAGAAACAGGAAGTGTCGCTGCACTTGATGCTGTTGAAAATGCCATGATAGGAGCTTCACGAATAGCGCTGATATATTTATAAGGATTTACACGACCAAAAGCAGATAAAACTGCGGGAAGTGTCACAAGCGCATGAAAAAGTAAAACACCGATAACCACTAATATATATGACCATAAACCAAGAACAACATCTATACCTTGATCAGCAATAACATAAGAGATAAGACTAAAAACACCGATAGGTGTAAGTTTTATAATCCACTCTGCGATAGTTAGCATAGCATTTGTAACTGCTGTAAAAAAGTCAAGCATAGTTTGTTGTCTATGCTCTTCCATGTGAAGTGATGCTATACCAAATAAAACTGCAAAGACAATTATCTGCATCATAGCACCCTCTGAGAGTGAATTAAAAATATTTGTAGGGATAAAACTTAATAACATAGCTGAAAGTGAAAACTCTGCAACTGTTGAAGCTTTTGCAAACTCTAAACCATCTGCTGAGATAGGAGAGCCTATCGGAAATATATTCATCACGATAATCGCTGTTACAACTGCTAATGCTGTTGTCATCAGATAAAGACCAATAGTTCTAGCACCGATAGTTTTTAGGTCATTTAAACTTCCTAAACCTAAAATAGCTACATAAATACTAGAAAAAACTAAAGGCACGACTAACATTTTTAAAAAGTTAATAAATATCTGTCCTATTACCTGCTGTTGTAATGCTAACTCTGGTAAAAAACTACCAAATGCAACGCCTAATACTATTCCTAGTATCACTAAAGTATTTGTTGTTGAATACTTTTTTATTTTTTGTATCATATTTCTCTCCAATATTCTTAATTAAAAATTTTACAATTACTTATGGCTTAACCATTCTATCGAAGAGTGTAAACAACTCATTACTTGCTTTTTCAACACCTCTTAAATAACCAGAAAGTTCATCTGTATGTTCTGTTATTTTATCCACCTTTATAGAAAGCTCTGTTGCTTTAATAAAAGAATCATGCACTATTTTATGAGGTTTTTCAAGTTGTTGATACTCTGGTTTATGAGAAAACAGTTCTTTACCTTCACCTTTTAACCACTTCCCTAGTCTACACTGTGTATGGTTATCAAATGTATGTGTATGGTCTTGTGCAAATAGCACAGTGTAACCATTTGATTTAAAGACTATGTGGTCAAGCTTTAGAAGGTTTGCATATATATCATGAGTTATGTAACTATTTTTACTCTTAATATTTTGTGTATTAGAGGAAAGCTCTTCTATACTTACTTTAAAATTATTTAAAATATCTGTTGTCGTATTTGCTAAATCTTCCATTGTTTCACTACTCTCTACGATTTGTACAGAGTTTTGTTTAAGAATATTTATACTTACCTCAACCTCAGTAGTTGCTTTTTGTGTTCGTTCAGCAAGTTTTCTTACTTCATCAGCAACAACAGCAAATCCACGACCATGTTCACCAGCACGTGCAGCCTCTATCGCAGCATTTAATGCAAGAAGGTTAGTTTGTTCTGAAATATCTTTAATCAACCCTATAATATCATTAATATCATCCACACTTTTATTTAACTCATCAGATGAATCTTTGGAGTTGTGAATAAACTCTACTATTTGACTTAAAGAGTTTTCCATCTCTTGAGTATTTGCTAATACATTTTGAGAGTTTTGAGAAGCATCATTATTAAGTTCATTTATTACTCCTAATTCATCTGAAATAGTCATAAATGAGTTTTGAATATTATGAACACTATCATTTATTCCATCTGTCATAGTTGTAGTCATACTTAAAAGAAATTCACTCTCTTGAGATTTTTCAGATACTTCAAGTTCTATTTTTTTAACAGTGTCCATCTCCTCTTGAGATCTTCTTAAAAGTATTCCCAAACTATCTATCATAGTGTTTATAGCATGTGAAATCTGTCCAAGTTCATCTTTTTGGTTTAAAGCTATCTTATCTTTATCTGAAAAATCTTTATCTTGATTAATAAGTTTTTGTTCTATATTTATAATTCCATCTTTTAACATCTCAACAGGTTGAGTAATGTACCTTCTAAAAATGAAAACTAAAGATAAAATAATTACAATATCTACCATCAGCATAATTATTATCTGATTCATCAATCCACTTTTAGCTTCATTAACAGATTTTTCTATCTCTACAAGTAATTTAGCAGAAATCACATACCCTAGACAATTTCCATCAAGGTCATTAAGTCTATCTGTAATTATAAAATAGTTTTGAGTAGTTGTATATTTTTCAACTGTTTTCAAATCAATATTTTCTATCTCATTCATAAGTCTTTTATCTGTAATACTTAATTGTTGAGACAATACATAATCTTGAGCAACAATAGTCGCACTCTCAAATGATTTTACTAAACTCTTTTTTGCTAAAAATATTACACTTGTATGATTATCTTTTTTAGCAGATTTTACAATCGAGTTAAAACCCTGCATAAATTCAACTGAACCAATATATCTATTATTAACAATAACAGGGGCAACACCTCGAAGGGATAAACCAGCTCTACCAGCTTCTATAGCTACTAAAGGTTTATTTGTAGACTTAACTCTATTGATAGTTTCACGAAATGAGCTTAAATCATCTCCATATTTATTAAGTTTCCAAATTCTTACAAAACTTTTTACATCTTTAGTATGAACATGAACTTTTATATTTTGAAAGGGAGTGTTGAGTTTATAATTTTGAGAAAGCTGTTTTAAACCATCTATAGCTGGTTGTCTACTATTTTTTACTAAGCCTTCTACTACAAACCTATTGTTTGCAATATTCATAGCGTTTGTAAGACCAACTTGTTTTTTTGCAACTAATTGGTTTTGAGTATAAACTTTCAAGTTTTGAGAAACATTCTCTCGAATATCAACCTCTATCTTCTGTATAGAACTAAAACTATTAGCAACAATTATAGATAATCCTATTAAGATAGAGGTTATCAGTGGAATATGTGTCTTTTTAGAGAGTGATAAATTTTTATACATCTAAACTCTTTTGAACACTAAACTCTTCTAAAACATCAATAATAACACTCTTTTCACACTCTTTCGTAATTTTAACATCCCCTAAACCAACTGCTAATATAAATGTAATATCGGTATCTGTACTTTTCTTATCTAAAAAGAATGTTTCATAGAAACTATTTACATCAGAAATACTATACGTTGTAGGCAAACTATATTTTTCTAATAATGCTTTTACTCTGTCTGCCTCAGTTTCATTCATAAGACCCATCTTTACAGAAGTAGCATTTGCCATAAGCATACCGATAGCTACCGCTTCACCGTGAAGATATTTTTTATATTTTGTTTCATTTTCTATTACGTGTCCAAAGGTATGTCCATAGTTTAATGCGGCACGTATTCCATGCTCTTTTTCATCTTGTGCTACAACATCAGCTTTTGTTTGTACTGCTTGTTTGATAGCATCTTGTAATATCTTAGGGTCTGTTAAATCAGCTCTCTCTAAAAATTTAAAAAAATCTTTATTAAATGTAACAGCCATCTTTACTATTTCAGCTACTCCAGCACCAAATTCACGAGATGGTAGAGTTGTTAAAAATAGTGGGTCTATTAAAACAGATTTTGGTTGATGGAATGCACCTACTAGATTTTTACCATAGCTATTATTCATACCCGTTTTACCACCAACACTTGCATCAACTTGAGATAAAAGAGTTGTAGGCACTTGAATAAAATCTATCCCTCGCTGATAGATACTAGAAACATATCCTGTCATATCTCCAATAACTCCACCACCAAATGCGATAAGTAAAGATTTACGGTTAAAACGATGATTAAAAAGAGATTCTAAAATCATATCTACACTTTGTTGATTTTTATACTCTTCACCATCTGGAACGGTTATGATATAAAGCTCTTTAGCAGAGATTTTAGATAAAAGATACCCAAGATGAAGACCAGCTACTTTAGGATTTGTAATGATAGCTACTTTTGTATCAAAATGTTGCTTTTTTATTGTGTCTATTGTTATCTCATAAGAGTTGTCTATGATTTTTTTTAAAGGTATTTTTACAGTCATCGGTTTATCCATTTTTTAAATTTTTATATCTAGTTTTAAATTATACTGAAAAAAAACAAATTCCCAAACGCAAAAAATACTTAGTTATAAATTTTCTTTACTTTGCATCTCTACCCTTTTTGCAAATCTCATCTTTTTCCTTTATTTCCTATAAATATCGTGATCTATCTACATTAATGTATCTAAACTAGGAAGCCCAAAACTATTACTATCTTTAGTTTTAAACTCTATCTCTAAAGATAAACTATTTAAAATAATATCTAAAGTTTTGATGGAAATAGATGCTATCTCTCCTCTTTCTAGTTTTCCTAATGTTACTCTACTAATACCTGCAAGTTTTGATAGTTCATATTGTGTTAAACCTTCAACTTTTCTAAGCCTCTTTATCTCTTGTCCAATTTCGTATAATTGCAACTGGTAGCTCCTTATGTTTGGTTTGTTCTAGGGAGAAATTCCAAATATCTATCATTTTTGAGCCTATATCTTTAAATTCTGAGTCTGTTTCTATATAAATTTCTAACTTTTGAATACTATATTTTAAAGCATTTATACACTCTTCATAAAACTCTGTTGTATCTTGTTTTGAAAAAAAACAGTTTTGTACTCCAAACTTAATAAGATCTTTTCTTCCAAACCAAAGTTTTTTACCAAACATAGTGAGAGCTGGTCTATCTTTATAAAAATATACACAACTATTTACAATATCATAAGCTGGAGAAAATGATATATTTTTAAACTCTCTATCATAGACAACACCAAAATTTTTAAGATGTCCATCTCCATTTTTAAGAAGATAGTTCATTACAATGGTTTTATATAAACTTCGCATTGAATCTCGTTTATTCGTTGTAACAGCATAAATTACTTTAGCAATAGCTTCATAGCTACCACTATATTTTTCCTCTTTATTTTTACCCATTAAAACTAATACTTCTTCAAACCCTAAATATTCATCTTTTGATTTATCAAAATTAAATCGTTCCACTAATAAAAACTTGTTATTTTTAGAAAGTAAAATATTTGGAATAACTACTCCAGCTTTTTGAACTGCTTTTAAACAAAAATATTCATTCTGAGCAAGATAAGGATACTCCTCTCCCCAAGTTTTAATAATATATTCTTTTGTAGAAAGAGTAGTCTTATCTTGAAGAAGTGCTAATGTTTTTGGTTGAATTCCAGAGATAGCATTTTTATTTAAAAAAGTTTTTAAAATCTTTATAAATGTATCGGGAGTATCATTTTGAAGAATTTCATCTAAGTCTATACTTTTAAAATCTTCTTTATCAAACCAACTTTCATAACTAATTCTACTTTGAATATTAGAACAGAGATAAGAAAATATTAAAAAGTCATCTATATACCCATTCTCTTTATTAAGATAGTTTTTAAAGATTTCAAAAAGATACCCTTCTGGAATATTCATATCAAAAATTGGATGGAGTTTATGTTTCCAAATATAGGTTGATGGTTTATAAGGCATTATGAGAGAGATAGGTGCTAAATCTTTTGTATAATTAAATCCATATTGATTACTCTCTTTTTCAAAAAAGAGGTCACCTACTTGATTATTATCAATAAATACTTTTATTTTCTTCAAAACTTTTCCTAATGATAAATATAGTTATCATTATAACTATTAATTTTATATAAATAAATTAACTACTTAAATATAAGAGCTAAAGTTACTCTATCGTGAATGTTAAGTTTTGCATAGATATTTGAGAGATGTTGCTTAACTGTTCTCTCTTTTATTTTTAATCGCTCTCCTATCTGAGAGTTCTTTAAACCTCTTCCTATACAAAGAACAACCTCTTTCTCTTTTTTTGAAAGTTTTTCTAAATTTACATCACTACTGCTATCCTTACATCTACTCTCAATAGCATAGTTTAAAAGCTGTGTTGTAAACTCTGGATAGAACCAATTATTATTACTTTTTAGCATACTTACGAGCTGTTTATAGTGCATAGTTGCCATATAGGTATTTGCATAGGCTTTTAAGTTATAGCCTAAAAGTTTATAACCCTCTTCAAATGAGGGTTTATCACTTAACAAAGCTACTTTAGTATTAGAAAAATTTGATAAAATTTCAGACATATCATCTTTACAAGATTGAAGATGTATAAAGAGTAAACTATCATCCTCTAAAATGTCATACTTACTTACATAATAGTTGTCTTCTGAAAACACCTTATTTAAATGTTCTTGAGTTGTCTTATCGCCTACTAAAAAATACTTTTTCATTATTTCTCCCTTAATGCACTATTTTGAGCTTTTAAAATTGGTTTTAATATATAATCTAAAACAGTCTTTTTTCCCGTAATAATATCAACCTCAGCAGTCATACCGATAATAATATTAAGCTTTTTCTCTTTATTTCCTAAATAATTTCTATCTGTTTTAATATCAACCATATAAAAACTATTTCCCTCTTTATCTACAATAGTATCCGCACTAATATTGATAACACGCCCTTTTAAACCACCATGAATAGCAAAATCATAGGCTGTAAATTTCACTATCGTTTCTTGGTCTGCATATAAAAAGGCTATATCTGATGGTTTTATTTTTGCTTCTATAATAAGATTATTTGAAAGAGGTACAATCTCACAAATATCCATACCAGGACGAATAACACCACCAACTGTATTGATAAAAATCTGTTTTACGATACCATCAACAGGAGATTTAATCATAGTTCTCACAACTTTATCGCCAAGAGCATGACTTTTTTGCACTATTCTATCTATCTCTGCACTAATTTTATTATACTCTTCACTAGAACTATTTTTAAACTTTAACTTTTCCTCTGAAATTTTCTGCTTTGCTTCTTTTATCTCTGATTTTAGTTTTGGACGTGAGAGTTGATTCGCCTTTACTTCTGATGAGATATTATTTGCTTCACGAATTAATTTTATATACTCTATCTTAGAGATAATTCCTTTTTTATAAAGAGGTTTATTGATAGCTATCTCTTCTAAAATAAGATTATAGTTACCTACTTGATTTTTAATTTTATCATTCAAGTTTGTAAGTTCATACTTTTTTTGATTTACTTTCTCTTGTAACATATCAATAGTCTCTTTTAACTGTTTCATATTTGATTTATAAAGTTTTTTCTCATTTCTAATAACTTTAGAGTTCATTTTTTGCTTTATCTTTCTATCTATCTGAAACGGTTTATCTTCTATCTGTGCCAAAAGTCGAAGAGCCTTAGCTCTCAGTTCATCAACTCTTAATACCTGTTCATTAAAAGAGCTTGTAAATATTTTATCATCTATTTTTAATAAAATATCACCTTTCTGTACATGTTGCCCCTCTTTTATCAAAATCTTTGATACGATACCACCCTCCAGATTTTGAATAATTTGCACCTGCTCACTAGGCATAACTTTTCCACTTCCCTTAGTAATCTCATCAACTTCAGCAAAACTTGCCCAAAAAATCAACCATACAATAGAAAAAAAGGAAACCCAAAGAACGATACTAGATTTTATAGGTGCTTTTGTCATAACCGCAGAACTCAAACTCTGCATAAACTCTAAATCTTTTTGAGAGTGTTTACACTCTTGATATTTTTTACGAAAGAAAAACATTATTTAGCTCCACTTTGTAGTTGTTGTAAAACATCTTTTTTTGCACCATCTAAAGCTATCTCTCCATTATCTACAACAATAATTCTATCCACAAGTGTTAATAAACTATTTTTATGTGTTATTACTATAAAAGTTTTATCTGCAATATATTTTTTAAGATTTTTTATAAGTTTAGCTTCGGTTTGATTATCAAGTGAATTTGTCGGTTCATCCATAATAACAATAGGAGATTCTAAAAGTATTGCTCTAGCGATAGCAATACTTTGTTTTTGTCCACCAGAAAGCCCTGCTCCCCTCTCTTGAATAGGCATATCATAGCCTAAAGGATGTTTGGAGACAAACTCATATACTAAACTTAATTCTGTTGCTTTATGAACTTTACTATCATCAACATAAGGTGCTTTATAGACAATATTTTCTTTAACAGTCCCTCTAAAAAGATTAATATCTTGTGAAACATACGCTAAATTACTTCGTAGGTTTGCTGGATTTATCTGATTTATATCTATACCATCTATCTTAACAGACCCCTCTGTTGCAAAATAGAGTCCTGCCATAAGCTTTTCGATAGTAGTTTTGCCTGAGCCAACTTTACCTATTAATGCTATTTTTTCCCCTGCTCCTATCTTAAACGATACATTTTTTAAGATATATTGTTCATCATCTGCATATTTAAAAGATACATTTTCAAACTCTATATCTCCTTGAAGATTATTGTTTTGAATAAATTTTTTACCATCTTTACGTTCTACATCAAGTTTCATAATATTATCTATAGCATTATAAGCTGTTTTTGTTTGTTGATAACTAGAGACTAAAGAAGCTATCTGACCCATAGGCGAAATTGCACGTGAAGATAATATAATAGATGCAATAAGCCCTCCTAAACTAAGCTCTAACGCCTCTATCTGATAGACACCATAAATAACAATAGCGATAGTATTTATCTGAATTAAAAACTGTGTTACCGTTTTTATACTATCTGATAAGAGTTTCGTTTTGATAGACTTACTCGCTATATCTCCTGTTGCTTCTTCAAGTTCCCACTGAGCATGACCACTTGCTCCTAAATATTTAATAGTTTCTATATTTGATAAACTTTCTATCAAAATAGCATTTTTATTTGCTGAAGCTTCATACGTACTTTCAATACTTCTTTTCAAAGGTCCTTTAATAAGAAAAGAGTAAATAAGAATAAGAAACATAATAGTAAGAGGAATAAAAACAATATTTCCAGCGATAAAGAAAATTACTAATAAAAATATAATTGCAAAAGGAAGGTCTATTAAAATAGCTATCGTAGAGGAGTTTAAAAAGTTTTTTATCGTATCAAAATCTTTAAGATTACTTGCAAATGAACCGATAGATTTTGGAAAAACAGACATTTTAAGATTTAACACTTGTTCATAGATGATAGAGGACATAATAATATCACTCTTTTTACTACTCACTTCTAAAAAATAGGTTCGTAAAAATTTTAGCCCTATATCAAACATATAGATAACACTTACGCCAATAGCTAAAACCCATAAGGTATCAAATGCGCCATTAGGAACAACTCTATCATAAACATTCATCGTAAAGAGTGGTGTTGCTAAGATAAATATATTTATCATCAAAGAGGCGATAATTACATTTATATAGATACCCTTAGAACGTTTTATAGTTCCCCAAAACCAATGCGATTGAACTGTTTTTGTAAGTTTTAAAGCACGTGAATCATAGTTGTATAAAGGTTTCAAAAAGTAACTATATCCTAGATACTCCTCAGCTAACTCCTCTATATCCACCCAGTTTTCACTCTCTCCTACTTCAACAGATATTATTTTAGCACGATTATTTTCTCTATCTATCTGTTCTAAAATACAAGCATTTGAGTTTTTTAAGATTAAGATAGCAGGTAATACAAGAGGGGAAATTTCTTGAAGTTCTCTTTGTATAAGTTGTGCTTTAAACCCTGCACGATAAGCTGCACGAGTAAAATTTGATTTTCCACCTTTAAGTGAAAACATCTCAGGCCAAGGTTTTGCTTTTTCTATAGGTAAACCAGCTGTTAGTGCTTCTACACTAAAGGGATGATGATTTATCTTAGTTAAAATAACTAAACAGCTTAGTAAAGGTTCTAAGTGTTGATTTTGAGGGTTCATTTGTTCTCTTTTTTTAAGTATTAACATAAATAAATTAATATTGTTTTTTTAATTGATTTGCTCATTATACTATAAAATAACATTATTTACTGTCCAGATACCTCCCTTGAAAATACTCAACATCCAATTTCTTCAACTCTTTTACACTCTCCTCATTTTCAATAGTAGTAGCAATAATAATAATATCTAAACTATCCATAAGCTCTTTAAGAGAGTTTTTATTTGTACTGTCTATATTTGATAACTCTAAAATATACTGTTTATCTATTTTTATATAATCGGGTTTAATAACTTGTAAAAAATCAAGATTTTGGATATTTTCATTTAAGTTATCTACACCAAATTTAGCCCCTCTTTTTTGAATAAACTCCACAAAATGCTTTATATCCTCTAAGTTTGATATAACTTTATAACTTCCTAACTCAAACGATATATCAAGTTCTCTATTTTTCAAAATAGTATCAAGATAGTTATATGTTTTTGTATCTTTTATAAAATCCATAGAACAATTTATAGCGATACTTTTTCTTTTACTTACTATCGCCTCTTCTATCACAAAATGGTCAATAGTAACTGTATATCCTAACTGTTCAACCATCGGCATAAAAAAACCAGCATTTTTAACTTCATTATTATAATTTAAACGTATATAGGCTTCACTATGATAAATACTATTTTGTATATGTACATCTTGATACGTTAATAAAAAATCTTTCTCTTGTATCGCCTTTAAAATTAAATTGTTCCATTCAACTTTACCTATGGAGAGCTGTTTTGTGTCACCTACTATACTATAAGTAAATGCACCTTTTGCTTTAGATTTTGAAAGAGCATCATCCGTTCTTGATAAAACCTCAAAAAACTTATCTTTTACATCATAGGTAGAACACCCTATATTTATACTAATTTTACTCTCATGTAACAGTTCTTTTAAAAGTACAATAAGCTCTTTAACTAACTCCTCACTCTCTTTTTCTATTGGTATTAAAAGTGCAAAATCTGTACCATTTAATCTTGAAGCTATATGTGTTGAATCTTTCATTAATGATTCAAATATTTTAGCAGATTTTATGAGTAAACTATCAACCTCTTTATGCCCTATATGATTATTTGCTTCTATAAGATTTGCAAAATGTATCATCACTAACGAACCATTTGAGAACTCTTCAGATTGTAGATATTCTTGAAGTTTCATCACTAAAAGTTTTCTATTTGCTAAGAGTGTTACCTCATCTTTATAGAGAAGATTATGGTACTGTTTAAGTGCTTTTGCCTCTTTTTCAAAAATTATTTTTACTTTCTCAACCATTCTATTCATAGTTTTAGTGATAGAAGCAAACTCTGTCGTATAAGGAATAAGATTATTAATAATAAACTGATTATTATCGATAGCACTCGCTTGAAGAGCCATCTTGTCAAGTGACTGAAGAACTCTATAAAGAATAAGGTATAAAATAGCTAATGATACAAAAATAATAATTCCAAATAGTACAACTAACTCTATAAACTCATTATAAAGTTTAAAATATGCCATACCAAGATTACCTTGAACACTTAATGTTGCAAACGGCATCCATCCATCATTGATAGAACTACTTTGAATAGGTGCAGTTAAACTAAAATTTTTGATAAACCACTCTGGAACATTTTTAACACTATCTGGATTTGTTCTTATATATAAAACTTTTTCATCTATATCAACAAGTTTAATCTCTTTATAATATCCACTATCAAAAATAGCATTTATCATTGTTTCAATAGTAGATAAATCCTCTTTATTTTCAACTGTTGATATAGAAAGTCCTAAGGATGTAGCACTATTTTTTGCATCATTTTTCAACTGACTTTGTAAATAAAGTGATGTCGAATAAAAACTTTTGTACACAACTATCGTAAGTGTTGTCAATAACAAAAAAGATACAATAAGAGCGATCTGATTTTTTAAACTCATCTTTTTTTCCTTTTAATATCATCCAATAGGTCAAGCCATTTTTGATTTTTTTCTAAACCATAAGGAATTTTTGAACCAAGACCTTTCTGTTTTGCATTATACAAGTCTTGACCATTAAAGCTATACACTGGTTTCAAATCTTTACGTTTGTTTGCAGGTAAAATTTGACCATTATAATTATCTAAAATTAGAGGAATAGAACGTTTGGTTTTAAAATATGTTACAACCATATGAGCTGTTTTATATTTTAAAGATTTAGAGTAGGTAAGAAACAGTTTTTTATCTGCTATCTTGAGCTGTTTCAATGTAAAATATTTTGCAATAGAATAATCTTCACAATCTCCTGCAAACTTATCAATAAACTCTGTTCTAGTAGCCCAATAATCTTTTTTTTTCCAAAGTTTTATATCTGCAATATATCTAAATTGATTAAAAAATTTATTTACTTCATGTAATTTTGTTAATTCGCTTTTTTTTTCAAGCTTATTCATCAATCGAAGCAATGCACTTATACGTTTTGCAGTTAATGCACCATATTTTTTATGAATTCTTGTTTTTGCTTTTTCACTCATATAATATGTATCTGCACTAGATACCTGAAATAGTAATGCTAAGAATAATAAAAAATTAAAAATCGATTTCAATCTGTTCAAGCTCTACATCTTCAGAATCATATTCAGCTTTCTTTTCTACTTCCTCTAATTCATCTGGATTAAAATCTAAAGGAGCTAACTCTATATCTGAAGCATTAGATATTCTTTTTCTTTTAGCTTTTTTATTTTCCACGAAAGTAAACTCAACACGTCTATTTTTCGCTCGACCATCTTTTGTACTATTTGAAGCGATAGGAGATTCTTCACCCATTCCATAAACTGATATCCTAGACGATGCAATACCCTCTTCCATTAAATGGTTCTTTACAATTAATGCTCTACTTAAAGAAAGTTTTTTATTATATTTTTTTGATGCCAAACTATCTGTATAAGCAAAAAGTTTTAATTTAAGATTTTCATCATTCTTCATAATATCTATAACTCTATCTAAAATATGAATCGAATTTTCAGTAATCAAACTTGATTTATATTCAAAATATATCATCTCTTTTTCTAAGTTTCGTTTTACTTTTGTTTCTTGTACTATTTCCTCTTCAAAAGACTCTAATTCGGCTATGGGTTCTATTTTAAGAGAAATCTCCTCTTCAATCTTTTGAGGTTCTATAATATCTTCTATCTCTTGTATCTCTTCTTCAATAATAATTTCTTCTTCAACTTTCTCAACTTTTTTACAACCATAGATAGTTAAATCAGAAATATCTACTGTTTTATCACATATATCTTGCATATCTATAACATTATCTTTATCACTTTCTAAATCTAATGGTAAAGAATCCTTTTCACCTTGAGCATCTATACTCTTTGTATATTTTGAATCAGTTATTCCTAAACTATCTGATAAAATACCCATACTATCCATCAACTGATACTGAGTATATAACATCGTATACTCATTTTCAGTTTTAGATTTTTGAGCATTATTATATTCGCCTTCGATATTTAATATATCAAGAAGTGTTCTTTTTCCTATCAAAAACTCTTGAAGATATGCTTCACGGGCTTGATCTGCAAACTCAACATGCTTTTGTAAAACTTTTTCTTTCTTTACAAAAGAGTCATAATTACTCCAAGCTAATCTTACAGACTCTATAACCTGTCTTCTAATTATATTTCTTAAAGAGTTTTCTTCATTTACCACACTAATATTTTTTTGAACACTAGCCTCATCAGCAAAACCTTTAAACAGATTATATTTTAGTTCAATACCTGCATAGTATCTATCTGTTTCTCCCTCGATAGCAGAAGTGTTACTATTTTTTTCTGCTTTTAAAATAAAATTAACATTTGGATAATAGCCTTTCTTTTGCTTTTTATATGCAAACTTTCGAGCTTCTACATTAAAATTAGCTACCTTAATAGCAGGATGAACATCTAATGCTTCTTTAGTCGCTTTATCTATGTTTGTTGGAATCTTAAAACTATTTTTAGGCTTAATAAACTCTTTTCTATCCATAAATCTACCTAAAAATTTATGAAATTTTATAAGTTCAGTATCAAGATTGTTTTTTTGAGTTAAAAGATTTGATTTTACGAGGGTATATCTAGTTTGAACTTGTAACATATCTGAACGAGGACTAAAACCAGCATCTACTTTCTCTTTTATTTGAGTAAGTATTTTTTTATGTGTCTGAATATTCTGTTTTTCAAGTTTTATTATCTCTTTATATTTTAAAACTTTGATATAACTATCTGCAACATTAAGGGCAATAGAATTTGTTTTTTCTAAAATAGAAAATGAAGCAGATAAAAATCTAGCTTTTTGCTCATCTATCTCATTTTGTGTTTCAAAGCCTCTAAAAATATTTTGTACTAGTTGTAAAGAGCTTTCTGATTTATAGAGACCTAAACCTTGAAGACCATTTTCTGTACTAGATATATTTCTTGTGGAGGGAGAGTTTGTATGTTCTCTACCAAAATTTAATGTAAAATCTATTGTAGGGAGATAAGCTGACGTAGCAAACTTATACTCCTCCTTTACACTATTATAATAATGTTTTTTCTCTTGTATCTCAGGATTTGTTCCTATTATCTCATTTGTAACACTTGTAAGAGTTTGAGCATTAACTAAAATCGATAATAAAGGCATTGAAAGTAGGATTTTTTTTAGCAAACTAGTTTCCTATAATTTGAAAAGTTTTGTCCTTGATTATACTATATAATTCCTTTATTTGTAAAAATAATTTAGATATAAACTATATCTACCCTATTTCCATTCATATCTTTACCAGCTTTAATCAGATCATATCGTACTTGCCAATCAACATTATCTATAAAAACACTTACTGTTTTTTTATTTAATTTGGTGATAATACCATACTTAGAGTTTCCAAATTTATCTATAAACATTATCATATTTCCCTCTTCTAATGTAGGAATTTTTTTTGTATCTATCTTTTGTTTAGATAGCTTTTCGACTCTGCGTGTATCAGTATTAATAGCACTATATGGTATATCCCATAAATCACCATCGTCTACATTTTCGATAGAACAAGTGTCTTCATTACACTCTAAAATTCTTGCTTTTAAAACATCATGTGTTGATGCTTGAAACCAAGTAATAAGCTGTCCTCTTTTTAGTTTATCTTTCACTCTATCTAATCGATGTTGGTTATTCAGTTCATCTTCTATAATTGCAGAGATTTCATACAGTTCAAATAGTGTTAAACCCTCTAACTCTTGCATTATATTTTCATATTTCATATATATTTCCTTTAGTTATATTTTATTGAGATGTGCTAAAAAGTTTTTTGGAGTGACAAATCCAATAATAGTTTTAGAAGTCAAAAGTTTAGAATCTTCATTAAAAAATAGTATAGCTGGTGGACCAAAAACACCATATTTTTTACTTAATGCTTTTTCATTCTTCCCATTTAATGTTACATCAGCCTGAATTAAAACAAATTCATCCATTTTAATCTGTACTTTTGAGTCCTTAAATGTGACCTCTTCTAACTCTTTACAAGATGTACACCAATCAGCATAAAAATCTATGATAATTTTTTTACCTTTATTTTCTTTTAACAGTATATCTAACTCTTCCAAAGAACGAATTTTAATGAACTTTTTATGACTTACTTCAAGAGATGAAGTCGAAGCTTGAACCTGTAAAAAAGAGAGTGGTTTTGTTATGCTTGTTGAACCACCTAATGTTCCTAGTAAAAGCGCTACTGAATAAATAAATAGTATCATAGAAACACTCTTTTTAAAGATATGAGACTCTTTTTCAAATACTCCAAGATAAAGAGAAAAACCTATTCCAAGCATAGAGTACAACATCATTGTTACATAAGAATCAACTATACGTTCTAGCATCCATATAGCAATGCCTAACATCATTACACCAAATATAGCACTTACCATTGTCATCCAAGCACCCGGACGAGGCATAAATTTACCTGCACTTACTCCTACTATAATAAGAGGAACACCCATACCAATACTCATAGAAAAAAGAGCCATCCCACCTAATAGAGCATCACCTGTTTGCCCTATATAAACTAATGCACCAGCTAAAGGAGCAGCAACACATGGTCCAACGATAAGAGCCGATAAAAATCCCATAATCGCTACACCCATATACCCTGAATGCTTTCCTGCTGAACTGACTCTATTTACTAAAGAGTCTGGAAGTTTTAACTCATAAAAACCAAACATACTTAATGCTAATGTAACAAAAACTGCTGAGAATGAGTAGATAACCCAAGGATTTTGAAGAGCTGCTTGAAGATTTGCTCCAAACATACCTGCTAAAACACCTGCTATAGTATAAGCTACTGCCATCGCTAAAACATATACCATAGAAAGAGCAAAAGCTTTTTTAGTTGTTATATCTCTTCCTTGAGAGATAATCAAACCAGAGATGATAGGAATCATAGGAAATACACAAGGTGTTAATGCTAAAAGTAATCCAAAACCAAAAAATGTAGCTAAGATTACAAAAATATTTCCAGAACTCATAGTATCTGCTATGGCATCTGTTTCAGAGAGTTCCTTAGGTATTTCAATTTTATTTTCAATCTTTTTTGTAAAATCTAAACTTTTTAGTTCCTTAGGAGTATCAGTAAGTTTTGAGCTATCTACATTAAAAATAAACTCTTTACTCAAAGGCTCATAACAAAGACCCTGTTCTGAACACCCTTGATATGAAAGAACAAATGTAACTTTTACAATTCCATTAACACCTTCATCTTTTTTTAAATCAACAATAAAAGATGGTGATTGTAGAAATACTTTATCATCATGATACTCAACCGATTGAGGTGCTTTTATATTTTTGATACTGATACCATCTGTATCTATTATCTCTAAAGTCACTCTCTCTTCATAAAGATATATATCTTTTGCTATCTCAATAATAGCTTCAATCTGATTATTTGAATTTAACACAGCACTAGGTTTAAAAGCCTCATCAGGCATTAAAAATTTAGGCATCGCAAAAAGGCTTAGTGAAAACAGTAAAAGTAAAATAAGTTTTTTCATCATTGGTATCCATTTAATAAATTAAAGCTATTTTACCTCTTATATATTAATATTCAAAACAATATTTTATTTATATAGTAAACAGCAAAACACAAGTCAAGTTTGACACAAACTATATTTATATGAGGCTTTTTAAGGATGGTGGAGAAAAGATTAGTGTAAACTAATCCTTAAAAAAAAGATATTTATAAATAATAAGCAACTGCTACAGCAGAGATAATAACTCCAAGCCAAATAGTTGGAATAAGTCTGTAACTCCATGCAACATTTTTAAGTCCCATAAAGTAGTCTATTACCAACTGTCCTTTTATAAAAGTGCTTATAAATAAAACACCAACCAACATAGAACTTACTAACTCTAAATAACCTAATAAAAAAGCAAAAATTGTTAAAGCTACTAAAACCATCCATATATATTTCATCATTTTAACTACCTTATTATATAAATTAATGGAAAAAGAACTATCCATAGTAAATCTACTAGATGCCAATATGTTGCACCTGTTTCCATACCTTTATGGTCTTCTCTTGTGTAACCACCAAGTTTTGTTTTTTCTCTAATGTTAAAAAGTATAATTATCCCAAGAATAACATGCATAAAATGAAACATTGTTAAAAGAAGATAAAACATAAAAAAAGTGTTTGTGCTTAGGTTTATGCCTTGAGAAAATTTATCGCTAAATTCAGTTAGTTTAATTATTAAAAATATAAATCCTAAACCCATAGCAGCTGCAAGCCATTTTGAAGCTAATGCAGAAGCTTTTTCTCTATCTACAAGTTTTATAGCCTCAATAGCTTTTACAACAAAATAACTACTTGTAATAAGTATAAGAGTGTTTATAAATCCTAATCTTTGGTCTAATAAAAGCTGTGACTCATTAAAAAGTGCCACATCTACTCGGCGTGAAAAGGCATACCCAATAAAAAGAAGTCCAAAAGTGATAAGTTCTATGTAAACAACAACCCATATACCAAAATCCCCAGGAGGAAAAGCCTCTTTTTCTTGAATTTTTTTATTCATATTTTAAACTCCTTACCCTCTAAATTTTGTAGTGTTGTCTCTTCAAACATCTTTTGAATTAAAATTTTTGGCTCAACCCATTTATCATGCATTGAGCATCTATTCTCTCCATCACACTTCCCAATACCGAGAAAACACTCCTCTTTATAAGTAAGGTCATTAAAAAGATTAATAATTTCGATAATAGTAATATTTGAAGCTGGTCGTGCTATTTTATACCCACCCTCACGACCACGAATGGAGATGATTAAGTTTGCTTTTACTAAATCACTCATTATTTTTGTTAAAAATTTATAAGGGATAGTTAATATTTCAGATATATCTTTTGCATTGAAAAGTATTTTATTATTATAATTGTTATTGTTTGCCATATAACTCATAATACGAATAGCATATTTAGAAGTGCTGTGTAAGTGCATAAAATTCCTTTTAGAATAAGCATTATATACAAAAAAAATATTAATAAAATTAAATACTATTCAAAGGTAGTATTAAAATATTTTTGGCTAATATTGCAATTAGACTACACCTCTGTAGAATTTTTTTAAGGGAGTTACTTATGACTGAACGTATTACTAAGAATATGGCCAAAAATATTTACTTCGGTGGCGGACTTTTCGCACTGTTAGTATTTGCTGGTCTTACACTTGATACTGTACAACAAATTCCAGAACTGTCAAACGATGATAAGATTACAGAATCTGTTGCAGCTGGAAAGAACCTATGGGAAGTAAACAACTGTGTTGGTTGCCATACAATTATGGGAGAGGGAGCATATTATGCACCTGAACTTGCAAATGTTTTTGATCGCCGTGGTGGTGGAGATGAAGCATCATTTAAAGCTTATATGAATGGCTGGATGGCTGCTCAACCTCTTAATGAACCAGGTAGAAGAAAAATGCCTCAATTTAACCTAAGTGAAGAAGAAGTAAATAATCTTTCTGATTTTCTTATATGGACATCTCGTGTACACGATAACGAATGGCCACCAACAATAGAAGGATAGAAAAATGAAATACACTTCTCAATCTGTTGCAAAAAATTATTTTATTTTTGCACTAATTCTTCTTGCTGGAGAGATTCTTTTTGGTCTTATAATGGGTACACAGTATATTGCTGGTGACTTTTTATTTCCAGAAATTCCATTTAATGTTGCTCGTATGGTTCATACTAACTTGCTTATTGTTCTTATTCTTTTTGGTTTTATGGGTGCTACTTACTACCTTATTCCAGAAGAGGCTGAAAGAGACTTATGGAGTCCTAAACTTGCAAATATACTATTTTGGGTATTTGCTGCTGCTGGTGTTCTAACTATTTTAGGTTACCTATTTGTTCCTTATGCTACTTTAGCTGATATTACAGGTAATGAACTACTTCCTACTATGGGTAGAGAATTTCTTGAACAGCCTACTATCACTAAAATTGGTATAGTTGTAGTTGTTTTAGGTTTTATCTTAAATGTTACTATGACTGTACTAAAGGGTAGAAGAACTGTTATCTCTACGGTTCTTATAACTGGTCTTTTAGGTCTTGCGGTATTCTTTTTATTCGCTTTTTATCTTCCTGAAAACCTTATTATGGATAAATTTTTCTGGTGGTATGTTGTTCATTTATGGGTTGAAGCTACTTGGGAATTAATTCTTGGTGCTATCCTTGCATTTGTACTTATTAAAGTTACAGGTGTTGATCGTGAGCATATTGATAAATGGTTATATTTAATTATTGCAATGACTCTTATCTCTGGTATTCTTGGAACTGGTCATCACTTTTTCTATATGGGTGCTCCTTCATACTGGTTATGGATAGGGTCTATATCTTCAGCTGTTGAACCTTTACCATTCTTCTTAATGATTCTTTTCGCATTTAGTATGGCAAAAGATAGAAAAATTCAACACGATAATGAGATGGCTCTAACATGGGCAAAAGGTACAGCAGTAATGGGCTTTTTAGGTGCTGGTGTTTGGGGCTTTATGCATACTCTTGCTCCTGTAAACTTCTTTACTCACGGTACTCAATTAACAGCTGCTCACGGTCACTTATCTTTTTATGGTGCATATATTATGATTATTTTTACAGTAATCTCTTATGCTATGCCTATTTTAAGAGGTCGTCTACATGGTAATTCTAAGAAAGCTCAAAAAGTTGAACTTATATCTTTTTGGATGATGAATATCGGTATGTTAGGTCTTACTTTAGCACTAACTGTTGCAGGTGTTATGCAAATCTTACTACAACGTTGGAACGCAGATACAGCTATCCCTTTCATGGATGCACAAGATGAAATAACTTCTGTTTATGTTATTCGTTTATTATTTGGTCTTCTTGTTTTAAGTGGTCTTTTCACTTACTTCTATAGCTTCTTTGTTAAAGATGAAGCTAAATAATCTACCTTAAAACTCTGAGTGCTTTGCACTTGGGGTTTTACTTTTTTTATTAAAATTAACATTTAGATAAAATAGTGCATAATTTTAATCAAAAGAGTAACTACAATGGATAAAAATGTTTAACATACTAGAATTCGAAGAGAACGCAGGTAAAGGGTGGGAGAAGTACATTAGTAAAAAAGCTGATGCCTCTTATGAAGATGCTAGAGTCTATTTTAACTCTCACTCTAAATCGCTTAAAATTTTCTATCATCTTATGGGTGGAGAACAGGGTAAAGAGCTTCATGTTACGGATAAGCGTTTTGTGAAAACTTCTCGCTCTCTTTTGGAGAGAATTTCGACTTCGGGTAGTACATTTTTTTTAAGTTGGCAAGATGAGAAAGCTCTTTATCTTCCAGCATCTGTTGCGTACTTTCCTACAAAAGAGCAAAATGAGATGTTATACTTTTGGCTTACTGCTATGGCTGTTCAAACCTCATCACACTCTGGAAAGCTACTTGCTAAAAACTACTATGCAACACAAACACTACTTCAAAAATATGATGGCTTTAGACTTTTTTATGAAGAAGCACTAAATCAACTTGTAGAACATAACGAAAGATTATCATTTGTAAGTGCTTTAAATATGGAAAACTTAGAAGATGAGATATTTTTAGAAAATCTCAACGAATATCCTTGTCCTCTGTGGGTCTATCCACCTCTAGGTAAAAATGGAACTTATAGTGACTTTGAAGATGAAGTTGAACCAAATCGTGGAGATGAGGAACAGCAAGAAAAATCTGAAACGCTAGAGATGAAAAAACAAGCTAATAAAATGGACGATAAAAAAGAGACAGATGGTTTCTTAGCTTTTTTACCTGAGTCTATTATGAGCATACTTGAACAGGTAAATGTTGATAGAGCAGAAGATGATAGTTTTGATGAAGATGCACTTTATAATGCAGAAGATTTAGATGAGATAACACTGGGTCAAAAGAGTGCTAACCTTTCTGCTCGTATAAAGATGGATTTGGAGTTGTCTCCTAACTTTAAAGAAGAATACCCTCTTGGTGATGGAAAGTTTTTAGATGAGTGGGATTACTCTAAACAGATTTATCTTAAAAACTATGTAAAACTCAAACCCTATCTTGTAACAAATATAGAACCCATAGAGTTAGAACCACGACTTAAAAAGATGATTAAAAAGATAGAGGGCGAAATAGACCTTATGGAACTTGACCGTGTAAAAAACAACCGTTTACCTTATGGTGATGAGATAAATCTTGACACTTGGATAGACTATAAAGGTCATAAAAACAAGTCAGGTCATCATCAGAAGTTTTATGAAAGTTTTGAGAGAAAAACACGAGATATGTCAACTCTTATACTCGCAGATGTTTCACTCTCAACAGAAGCTGGGATAACGCAAGAGGTAAGAATTATAGATGTTATAAAAGATGGTCTTATCGTTTTTGCAGAGTCTCTTAACAGACTAAATGATAAATTTGCTATCTATACATTTTCTTCAAACAAAAATACTAATGTACGTTTTGAGATAGTGAAAAATTTTAATGAAAAATATACAGATAATACACGTGGACGAATTGATGCTATAAAACCTGGATATTATACGCGTTTAGGTGCAGCGATACGTGAATCTACAAAAATTTTAGAGAAACAGAAAACAGAAAACAAACTTCTACTTATCATAAGCGATGGAAAACCAAATGATGTCGATAGATATGATGGACGTTATGGGATAGAAGATACTAAAAAGTCAATTATAGAAGCTAGAAAATTAGGTATTACTCCTTTTGGTATTACTGTTGATTTAGAATCAAAAGATTATCTTCCATATCTTTTTGGAAAAAATGGCTATACGGTTGTACGAGATGGAAAGAAGCTACCAAAGGTACTCCCTGAAGTCTATATGAACCTCACAAAATAAAGAAGAATTAAATGAAGGAAAAAACAATGTCAAAAACATACTACCTATCACAAGCAAATGAAATCGAGCTATTTGAAGCTGCAGAGGAGATGAATCTGCCTATGCTTATTAAAGGTCCTACTGGATGTGGTAAAACACGTTTTATTGAGTATATGGGTGAGAAACTTAAACGCGATGTTTATACTGTTGTATGTCACGATGATTTAAGTGCTGCGGATTTAGTTGGTCGTCATCTTATAAATGAGAATGGAACATATTGGCAAGATGGACCACTTACTAAAGCGGTTCGTAATGGTGGGATCTGTTATCTTGATGAGATTATAGAAGCTAGAAAAGATACTACGGTTGTTCTTCACTCTCTTGCTGATTATCGTCGTGTTTTACCGATAGACAGAACAGGTGAAGTTATAGAAGCACACCCTGATTTTATGCTTGTTGTTTCATATAATCCTGGGTATCAAAATGTACTAAAGGGAATGAAACCTAGTACAAAACAACGTTTTATATCTCTTAGTTTTGACTATCCTAAAGCAGACATTGAAAAAGAGATTATTATTAAAGAGAGTGGTGTAGATGCCGAGGTCGCTCAAAAACTTGTAAACATTGCAGGAGAGATTAGACAACTTACAGATAGCGATATTCAAGAAGCGGTTTCTACAAGACTACTTGTTTACTCTGCAAAACTTATAGTAAAAGGATTTAATCCTTATCAAGCCTGTATGCACTCTATTGTAGAGTCTTTGAGTGATGAAGATGAAGTTTTAGAAGTTTTAGAGAAATTAATTTCTCTTCATTTTGTAAAGAGTGAATAATCACTCTTTACAAAATTTACTCAATCCAAAACTATCGGTATTTTAATAATAAAAACACTCCCCTCTTCTGAACTCTCAACATCAATAGTCCCACGAAACTGCTTTTGAATAATCATCTGACTCATATATAAACCAAGTCCTGTTCCATTTCTCCCTTTTGTACTAAAATAGGGGTCAAATAGTTTTTTTATATTTTCATCGGAAATACCACTTGCATTGTCTTTTATAGAAAGATGTATCATATCATTTTTTATCGTACCATATATATCCACTATCTGTTCATCCCTTTGAACATCATCAAATGCATCTATCGCATTATTTAATATATTTAAAATAACTTGTACAAGTTCATTCACATAGATAGATATAGTCTGTTCTGAAGAACAATGAACCCTTATATCAACTTTACTTGTTTCTATTTTTGCAGTAGCAAGTGTTAAAACCTTATCTAAAAGTTCTTCTGTTGTAATATCAACTGGTTTACCATCGGGACGGAAATAGGTTTGAAAATCATCAATTGTTTCAGATAGATATAAAATACTGTCACTAATATTTCTTAATGTTGTATCTATTCGTTTATCATCTATCTCTTTACCAAACATCTTATCTATCTCTATATTTGATATTTGAAGAGTGATTCCTGCTAATGGTTGTCGCCATTGATGTGCAATCATACTAATCATCTCACCCATTACTGCTTGTTTTGATTGAATAGTTAAAATTTTATCTTTTTTAATTAACTCTTCTACCTTTTCTTCTACTGTATGCTCTAATGCTTCATTTAACTTTCTAAGCTCTACTGTTTTAAGTGCAACCTGCTCCTCTAATGTAGCATTGAAAATTTTCAATTTTCTTTGATAATAAGCCATTACCAAGAGTAAAATTGATGCGATAATAAGAATTTTGAGAACTAAATAATAATCTGTTTTATCGTTATAGCGTGTAATTCTCCAGTTTTTAACAATAGTATCTATCTTCTCTTCTGAAATAATATTTAAAGATTTATTAATAATATTTAATAAACATTCCTCGCTATCTTGAACTCCTATACTAATATTCATTGGGCTATCTTTTGCTAAAAAACCATTTATTTTAAGTGTTCCATAACCATGTTGTTCTATTAAATAATCAGCTGTTTCATTAATAGTTATAGCTCCATAGCTCTCGCCATCCAAAACTTTTTTCATCATTAAAATTCTATCATGTTCTACTATAATATTCAAAAATGGATAGAGCTTTAAAAGTCGGCTTTTATATACTTCTGAACTAACAATTAATACCTCATCTTTTAAAAGTTCAAAATCACTAACAAAAGATTTATCTATTTTACTTATTAAAGCAAAATGTGTTTTATAAAATGGCTTAGATGCAACTAAATTTTGAATATTCATATCCTCTGTTTCCACAGTTGAAACAAGCTGACACTCTCTATTTTTAATTTTTTTTAATAAATCTTTTTGACTTTTTGATTGTATTGCTTTTATTTTCATACCTGTTTTATCACTAATAATTTTAAAAACATCAGCCATAATACCAACATGTTTTTTGTTAATAAATCCATCAATAGGAAGTATATTTGTTCCTAAACATACAGTAATATTAGAGAGAGTATTAAGATACTTCATCTCCTCGATATTTAGATTAAGAGATTCCACTTTTGAACTATCATATAAAAAATCATCTAATGCTATCTCATCTGTAATCTGATAAAAAAACTTAAAAACTTCTAGCTGTTTTTTTAAAAAGTTTTTATCTATACTTCCTAAATCATAAGTTCTTGGTAATATCAGTTTTTCAATCTCTATCGCTTCATTTTTAAGTTCATCTAATGATATATTTTGTGCATACTTTGAATGAATAAGATCTATCATCTCTTGCTTATGAGATAAAGCATACTCCCAACCTTTTTTACTTGCTGTTCTAAAGGCTTGTGTTCTGCGAGGATGATTTAATATCTCATTATTTGAAGTGAAAAGTTCTAGTTGAAGATTAAAAAAACCTAAGTCACTTGGATTTATAGTATTATATTTTATTCCCAATTTAGTAAGCTTATAAGGTTGGTCAGAGATATAAGCAGTCATCGCATCAACATTTTCAAAATCTTTAATATTATAGGTATGTTCTACCAAATTAATATCTGAGATATTAATATCATACTCATCTAAAACAGATTTAAAATTTATTAAAAAATCCTCTTCTCCCATAGCCATAATAGTTTTGCCAACTAAATCTTTTGGTGATTTAATATTCTCTTTTGTCAATAAAACTAAAGCAGAACGTTTGAAATAGGATGATAAAATTTTTATCGATTTATTGTTAAGGTATTCAATTAAAATATTGGAGTTATAAATAGCATAATTTGACCTATTATTTAACACATCTTTTACAATATCTATCCCATATTTATACTCTTTTAACTCAACATCTAAGCCGACCTCTTCATAAAATCCCTTCTCTTTAGCTGCAATAAATCCAGCAAATTGAAACTGATATTTCCAATGAAGTTGCAATGAAACTTTTTCAAGCTCTTTATCTTGAGCAAATAATGTAAAAAATAGCAATGCTAATAAAACGATATATTTCAAACTTAAACCTTATATATTATTATTCAGTATAATACTCTAATTTAAAAAACTATTAGCTATAATTTCAAACTTAATTTTAATCAAGGCTATTAGATGAATATCGTTACAGGCTCTTCAACAGCACTTATCACTCCATTTAAAAATGGAAAACTAGATGAACAAACTTACGCAGCACTTATTCAGCGTCAAATTAACAACGGTATGGATGCAGTATGTCCAGTTGGTACAACAGGTGAGAGTGCAACTCTTACTCATGATGAACATAAGCGTTGTATAGAGATAGCTGTAGAGGTTTGTAAAGGTACAAACACTAAAGTTCTTGCAGGTGCAGGAAGTAATGCTACTCATGAAGCTATTGAGATTGCAAAACACGCACAAAGTGCTGGTGTTGATGCTATATTTTCAGTAAGCCCTTACTATAACAAACCTTCTCAAGAGGGTCTTTACCAACATTATAAAGCGATAGCTGAAGCGGTTCCTGAACTTCCTTTTATGCTTTACAATGTACCAGGACGTACAGGTGTAGATATTTCAGCAGATACTACTATCCGTCTTTTTGATGATGTTACAAATATTTATGGTGTAAAAGAAGCTACTGGTTCACTTGAACGTACAGTTGAACTTTTATCTCGTCGTCCAGAACTTAAAGTATTTTCTGGAGATGATGCTATTGACTATCCAATACTTGCAAATGGTGGAGCTGGTATCACTTCTGTTACTTCTAACCTTATGCCAGACCTAAAATCAGAGTTAGTGCGTTTAGCATTAGCGGGTGATTTCGCAGGTGCAAAAGCTATCAATGACAAACTTTACCCACTTAATAGTGTAATGTTTTGTGAAGCGAATCCTATTCCAGTAAAAGCAGCGATGTATATAGCTGGTCTTATTGACACTTTAGAATATAGACTTCCTCTTTTAGCTCCAAGTAGTGCTAATATGAAACGTATTGAAGAAGTGATGAAAAATTACGATATTAAAGGACTATAAAATGGAAAAAACAATGACAGGTAAAACTTTATTTATCTCTGGTGGTACACGTGGTATCGGAAAAGCTATCGTTTATGAATTTGCATCTAAAGGGTGTGATGTAGCGTTTACTTATGCTTCAAATGCAGATATAGCAGATGAAATTATTACCGATTTAGAAACTAATTATGGTGTAAAATCTCGTGCTTATAAACTTGATATTATGGAACCATTAACATATAAAGATGTTTACAAAGAGTTCGATGAAGATTTTGATAGACTTGATTATTTTATCTCAAACGCTATTATCTCTGGTCGTTCTGTTGTTGGTGGATTTGCTCCATTTATGCGTTTAAAACCAAAAGGTTTAACAAATATCTATACTGCAACTGTATCGGCATTTGTTGTTGGTTCTCAAGAAGCTGTTAAACGTATGGAAAAAACTGGTGGTGGTTCTATCATCTCTATGAGTTCTACGGGTAACTTAGTTTACACTCCAAACTACTCTGGTCATGGTACAAATAAAGCTGCAGTTGAAACTATGGTTAAGTATGCTGCTGCTGAACTTGGCGAAAAAGGTATTAGAGTAAATGCAGTAAGTGGTGGTCCAATAGACACTGATGCACTTAAAGCTTTCCCTAACTATGAAGTTGTTAAAGCTGAAGTTGTTAAACGCTCTCCACTTTCACGTATGGGTGATGCAACAGATTTAACAGGTGCTTGTGCATTTTTATGTTCAGATGCCGCATCATGGCTAACAGGTCAAACGATTGTTATTGATGGTGGTACTTCTTTTCAATAAAATTCTTTAAGGTTTTTTCCTTTTGGTAACTTTATAGTTATAAGTGCTTTTGTTTTTGGTTGAAGTGAAAAATCTTTATTTTTAAGCTCTATCTCTACAACAATTTTACCAAATGTAGGGTCTAATATAGGAATTATTTTACTTATATTAGCCTCTATATTTTTTCTTGGTGTAGTTAAAAATTTAATTTTAACAGGCTGTCCTTCGCTAATATATGGTAAAAGTCCAGATGCTAATCCAGCTTTAACTACAACATTGTCTATATTTATCACTTTACCTAATATACTATTTACATCTACTCTTTGACCCTTTGTAACTGCCAACTCTTTTACAAAACCATTAATTGGTGATTTAATTATAGAATTATTATAAATATTTCTAGCATCTTGTAACTCATATTTTAAAAGCACTATATCAAATTTTAATGCATCTATCCTTGAATTTAAACTATCTTTTCTTTCTAAACTTGCTATATATCTATTTTGTGCTTCATATAATTCTGGTTTTGTAGATATTCCGAGATTACTAAGATATGTTATATTTTTTAAGTTCTCTTTACTATTATATATATCTATCTGATTTTTTGAGAGTTTCATCTTTCGTAATAAAAATCTTTTTTGTGAAATTTTTGATTTTATTCTATAAATATTCCGATTAAAACTTAAATGGTTATAGCCTATAATATTTTCATTTTTTTTAATATAGGAACCATTTTTAATATATATATTTTCTATTTCTCCCATAATAGGTGCTAATATGGCGACCTCTCTATTTGGAAGAACAACACCCTCTAATACAATTTCTAAATTATCTTTATTTTTTTTTAACTGCTTGTCTTCTAGTGGTCTACTACAAGATGTAAATATAAAGGGTAAAATAAAAAATAAAAATAAAATTTTCAAAAAAAGTTCCTTCTATAAGTAAGTTTTAGCTAGAATATTAGCATAAAAGATTGGAGTTTTAGTTTATGCGATATGGTATTTTAACTTTAATTTTTGTATTTATATTAGATGCATCAACTCTAAAAATAGAAGATAATAATACTATTAGATATAGCTTTGAGCAATATATCTCTCAATTACTCTCTCAAGATAATAGTTATATTAATAGTTATCTTGAAACAAAAATTACTCATATTAAAAATATTAATAAAGAAAGCAGATATAATTTTAATCTTGATTTTGTAACATCTTTATCTTATGACAAAGAATTTTTAGAAAATGGTGTTCTTGCTTATAACTCTGATTTAAACAATGAATTTATTTTCCAAAAAAAATTATATGATGGTCAAAAAAGTTCTATAAAGACAAAAAAAACTTTTTTAGAACAAAGATTATCTGAACTCAATTATCTGAAAAAAAAAGAACAAATGATAGTTTTAGGGTTACATATTTATAAAAATCTACTTATACTTCAAGAGCAACTTCGTATAGAAAAAAGAGTAAAAAAAGATAAAAAACAGTTATTAAAAGATATAACTAAACGAGAAAAAATTTTAAAAAAATCAGAGATAGATAGACTTATTATTGAAAATGAGATTTTAAATATTGATAAAAATATAATTTCATTAGTACAGCTTTATAAAAGTTATATTCATATATTTAAACAAACTATTAATTTTAATGAAAATAAGAAAATTCAACTAGGTTGGATTCATATATCTAAAAATATAGCAAACCTTTTAAATATAAAGAAAATGACACTCTTAAAAAATAGTGATATTCTCATATCTGAAAATATTTTGAAACTTTCAGAAAATAAAATAGTGATGGAAAGTAAACAAAAAGATTGGGAGATTGATTTTGAATCTCGTATAGGTTATCGTTACTCTCAGACAAAAACTTCCGATAATAGATATGAATCAGATGGTATGGTATGGCAAAATAATATAACTTTTAAATATCCTATCTTTCAAAGAGATGATAGAAGTTTAAATATAGAAGTTGCAAAACTTGAGACTCTTCAGAAAAAAAATCTTTTAAATCAAAAACAAAAAGATATACTGAATGCTCTTGAAGAAAGATATACTCAATATGAACAGTTTTATAAATTAAAAACTATTTTAAAACAACAATCAAAAATAGTACAAAAAATAAGCAAAAATATGAAACAAAGATATTTAATAGGTCTTAGTAGTTACAGTGAATACTCCCGTGAATTTGATAAAAAAACTAATAATGAAAAAAGTAAATTACTTAACAATATTAATATTATAAGTTCACTTATAGATATATCTTTATTAAGTGGGAATCAAATCTTTGGAAAATAGGATAAGAGTTGTTTTAACATCAGAGGGTACATATCCCTATGCTACAGGTGGTGTAAGTACATGGACACATATCTTAATAGAGGAACTTCCAGAGATAGATTTTACCCTTCTTCCCATCAAAATGAACCCTTTTTTAAAAATGAAATTTATACTTCCTAAAAATGTAGTAAATATAATAGCAGTTCCTTTATGGGGAATTTTAGACCCATCAGAATTTACCAAAGAGGTAGCATTTTCTACTGTATATAAAAATAAAATAAAATCACAAGATAGAGAACTACAAAAAAAATTTATACCTATATTAAATATAATAATAGACTATATATATGAAAAAAAAAATGATTTGGATTATCTTAGTGATATTTTAGTAGATTTTCATGATTATTTTAATAAATATGATTATCATGAGATATTTATATCTCAGGCGATTTGGGAAGCCTATAAATATAAAATGCAAGAGATATATGCTGGTTGTGAAACAAATATGCCGACTATTTCCGATCTTATAGAGGGTTTAAGATTTTTATATAGATTTTTTATAACTCTTCTTGCTCCTATACAAGAAGCTGAAATATACCACTCCTCAGCAGCTGCATTTTGTGGTCTTCCTTGTATCTTAGCAAAAAAAAAATTTGGTTCAAAAATTTTACTTACTGAACATGGTATTTATATACGAGAGCAATATCTTTTTGCCTCAAGAAGTTTAACTCCATATAGAACAAAAGAGTTTCTAATGGGACTTATTACTTTAGTATCTAAATTAAACTATAAATATGCAGATATAGTATCCCCTGTTTGCAACTATAATAAACGTTGGGAAAAACAATGGGGTGTTAAAGATGAGCAGTTTAGAACTATCTATAATGGTATAGATGTAGATATATTTAAATCTATGAAAAAATACAAAACAGATACAAGACCAACTGTTGTTATGTTAGCAAGAATTGATCAGCTCAAAGATATAGAAACATATATACATACTTGTAAATTAGTATCTCAAAAAATCCCAGATGTTTTATTTAAACTTTTTGGTAATAAAATAGATAAAGAGTATTATGAAAGATGTGAAAAGCTAGTAAAAGAGTTGAAGATTGAAAATAATTTCTCATTTGAGGGAATTACAAACAATCCTGCATCGGCATATAATCAAGGTGATGTAGTAATGCTTACAAGTATTTCAGAAGCCTTCCCTTTTGTAGTTCTTGAAGCGATGGCATGTGAAAAAATTGTTATATCATCAGATGTTGGAGGGACTAGAGAAGTTTTGGAAGGATATGGCTTTATTGTAAAACCAAAAGCATATAGTGAGTTTGCTAAACATACGATAGATATATTAACTAACTTAAAATCATATAGAGGTATGGAGATTGAAGCGAGAGAGAAAGTCCTTAATGGTTTTACTATTATAGATATGATTGATGATTATCAAGATACATATAAACAACTTTTTAATCAATATAATAAAGAAAATCCAAAAAGATATGATAGAAGAAGATAGATATAAAAAGTTATATGAAGATATAACAAAAGAGCGTGGAAAACCTTTTAATCACTGGGAACTTACTGCACTTCTTGAAGCTTATGGATTAAGAGATATAGATGCTCAAAATATTTATGAGAGTGAAAATCTTTTTGAGTTAGCTAAAAAATTAGAATCTTTTATAGATAATTATAGCTATGAGGAAAGAGAACTGTCTGTTGAAGAGATTATTCCGATAGTACCAAGAGTAAGTAAAAACTATATAAAAGGTCTTGCTTTTGCTCTACCGATGTTAATACAAATTGTAGCAACAATTTTTATCGGTTATTCACTATGGTCTAGTACAGAGATAGATATGGCATCTGCAACTGCTATTGCAATAGGTTCATTTACTGCACTTGTAGTAACTGGTGGTATAGCTCAAATTATCGGTAGGCAAGGTCTATTTTATATAAAAGCTAAACAATACTTACTTGCTTCAAAAGTTATAAAGAGATTTTATATTTTTGGTTTAAAGATAATTATATTGATAGCTATATTTCTATCTGTTATAAATCTATTATTTGAATTCGTACCCTTTAGTCTCTATATTTTAACACTGTTTTTTTATATACTCTTATCTATTTTATATCTTAATTTCTCAATCTATTATGCATTAGAAGATTTTTTTGATATTGTTATGTTTACATCTATAGGGGTAATCTTAGTATATCTATTTTATAGAATATTTGAGTTTGAACTTATCCATTCTCAATCTTTAGCACTAAGTGTTTTAAATATTACTCTTTTCTTCTTTTCACTTAGAAAACTAAAAAAGCTTGAACTACGCAGTTCAGATATTGAAGATGCAACTTTACCAAAAACTGTAATTTTATTTCATACTTTATTACCATTTTTTTTATATGGATTTTTATATTTTTCTTTTTTAGTAGCAGATAGATTTATTGCATGGAGTGCTGATTATGAAAACAATCCCTATCTTATATGGTTTCAAATAGATTATGAACTCGGTCTTGATTGGGCATTAATATCATTAATCTTTATGATTGGTGTTACAGAGGTAAGTATATCCGAACTGCTTATAAGAATTAATAGAGCTACAAAAGATTATATATATAGTGAAACTCAAAGTTATAATAATATGGTAAAATATTATCTCAATAAATTTAATATTATTTTTACTATTGCATCACTATTTGTTGCATTTTTGGCATACTATTTCATCTATTATTTAGCTATAAATTTTGAGAATGAAAACCTAAAAAATATGTTAATTCCTCCTATTCCTACACTTTTTTTTATTGCAACACTCGCTTATCTATTTTTAGTAAAAGGATTAATGAATATACTTCTTTTATTCTCATTTTCAAGAGAAGCTATAGCATTAAAAGCGATATATTATGCTGTTTTATGTAATATACTTTTAGGTTTAATTATAAGTAGACTCATAAGTTACGAATATGCTGTTGTAGGTCTTCTTTGTGGTTCTATCCTATTTTGGTATATTTCAAGAAAAGCTATTAAAAAAATGATAGATAATCTTGATTATTATTACTATTCAGCTTATTATTAAATTAAATACAAGACGATAATAGAAAAAGGAGCTTACAATGTCAGAAGAGATAGAACAACGCCTATTAAAAGAAAATGAAGAGTTACGAGAACGCCTAAACAAATTAGAAGGAAAAGATAAAGAGGAAATACCAACATATAGCTTTAGTAAAATAAAAGAGGAAGAGTTACGAACGCTTGTTGATATTGAAGAAAGTTTCAATTATTCTGTTTTTGATAGATGGTTTAATTCGGAGGATATAGATGAAAAAACAACTATATTTTTAAAAAATCTTTTAATGTTAGAGGTATATAATATAAAATCTTATAATGAAGAAGATTTAAAGATGAAATTTTTAAGCCCTCTTTTTAACCATATAAATTTTACAAATTTAAAATATAATTTTAGAGATTTTTATGAATATTCACTAGAATATAAAACAGAAAAATTTATATTTTCAGGAATAACAGATTTTATCCTATCAAAAGGTATAAAATATATACAAAAACCCTATTTTTTCATTCAAGAGTTTAAAAAAGGGAAGCAAAATACAGACCCAGAACCACAACTCTTAGCAGAACTTATCTCAGCAATAGAACTTAATAATGAAACCTCTATGCGAGGAGCTTATATAGTTGGAGCTACTTGGAACTTTGTTATTTTAAAGAAGTTAGGAAAAGATAAGTATCAATATTTTGTAAGTCGTGATTTTAATTGTACAAATATTGAAGATTTGAAAGGGATTTATAAAAATCTTATTTTTGTTAAAAATGAGATTATTGAGAGTATAAAAGGTAAGTAGATGATGAAATTAAAACATACCTATCTCTCTTTAATATCACTAATAATATTTACTGCTTGTTCAACATCAAACAATGCAATAGATAGTATAGATGAAAAAATTCTCTCTCGAAATTACACGCCTATCATATATGATAGTTATCCAAGTGAATATTTTGAAAATAAAACAGATAGTAGAGAACTTTTAGAAAGTTTCCCTTTTATATCACTTTCTCACCATATAGATTTTAAGGGAAAGTTTGATGATATTTTTTATGATAAAATTCCTTATAGATATAAAACCGCTTTCTTAGCTGATGTTAATTTTTTTAAACTTCTACATAACTCTTTTATATATGATATTATATATATTCAACCAATATGGCTAGAAAATTTTAAACATATATCAACTGATATGTTTGAAAATATATGTTATTCATATAATATGTCAGCAACAGAGAGAAAAATTTTGAAATGGTGGATTAAACAGGGTGGTATCTTATGGGTAGAAGCTGGAGTATTTGCTACTGGTTATGAGAATTTTATAACAGATGTAAAAAAAAGTGATAAAGAGATATTAGATAAACTTCAAAATAAAGCGGCAAATATGAACTTTTTAGGGTTCCCTCTACAATATTCTCATTATAGAGCTAAAAAAGTAAATCTTATTAAAATAGAAGCTCAAACCATAATTTTTGAAAATTTAATTACTACTGAAAAGTTTAAGCCTATAAATACTTTATCTTTAAAGATAAAAAACTTTGCTGAAAACTATTTTGTGATAACAGGTGAGGATTTTATAAAAGATACAAATGGTCATATTTTAGCTTCATCTACACACTATGGTAAAGGAAAAATAATATCAATACTTCCTTTAGAGTTCACTACAAGATACTATGATGGAGAACTTTTAAGATGGAAGTTACTTTTTTATTCTTTAGATAAATAGATGTTAAATGTAGATATATTAGAGGAGATATTTAAAATAAATATCTCCTCTTTACTTTTTCTTGCTTTATTTGTATGGCTTATATTTTACATTCTTCCACAAAAAATATTTCCTCAAGAGCATATCGATAATTTATCAGATAGAATAATGTTTAATATTCTTTATATGTTGTCTTATGTATTGCTAGTTGTACCTATCCTTTCTCAGATAGGTATATACTCTAGCGCTCTCTTTTTTATATCCCTAATTTTTACAAAGCTGTTGTTTATAAACTATTACTATAAGCAAAATCTATCTATTTATATTAAAAATAAAAAGATAGATACCTATTCTAAAATACTAGATTTAGTAGAGTTTCATGATAATATATTTGATAATATAAAAGAAAATATTGAAAATAAATTAAATGATTTTTTTAAAAACTTAACAGTTTTTCAATTTTTACAATATTTTATTTTCTCTATTGTATTTATCTATTCCTCCTATCTTTTTTCTATTAGAGGATTGTATACTCTTAGCGATGCATTACCCGATGTTGCACAGTTTATTGAGTGGGTAGCCTCTATGGAGAGAGGTAACTTTTGGGCAGATTCTAAAACGTTTGGTTCAGATATGTATGGACAAGCTTCTCTCGTTTTTTTCTTTAAATCTATAACAAATATAAATTCACTTGTACTTTTTAATATATACCCTTTTTTCACTGTTCTCTTTTTACTTTTTGGTATCTACTATGTAGTATTGAAAATAACAACTTCACACTATGCAGGAATGTTTAGTGTCCTCTTTTTTTCTATGGTTTTAATGACACCTCTTGCCTATCTGTTTACAGGAAATCTTGTGGATGTTAATATTCCAGAAATCGTAAATTTTTTCAATCTGTCTATATATAAAATTCCAGATACTCTTGCTCCATTTCCAGAAAATAAAGAGATAACATTAGGACTCTTTTGGAGGCACTCTAGTGGACTTGCCTATGAGTTAGCATCTATGCTATTTTTACCCTATATATATTTCTTAATAAAAACATTACAAACAGATCAAAACAGCTACTTAGTTCTCTATGCTATAACACTATTTTTAGCTTTTACATTTCATGGTGGTTCTGTAGTTTTTTTAATTCCAATCAGTATAATGATATTTTTTAATTCTATTATTTATAGAAAATTATCTTTAGCACTTTTAAAAAAAGGTTTACTTGCTATCTTAGTGTCGGCATTTTTAGGCAATATTTGGATGTTCTCAATGATAAAATATGGTCTACCCCAAGATGTTGGTGCTGCGATGCCTATTCTTGATAAGCTACTCTCAACGAAACAACATACAGAAGATATTATTGATAAAGAGACTACTTTCACATTAGTATTACATACTGATATTCAATTAATATTTATTTTTATAAGTATTGTTTTTTTACTGTATTCATTCTTCTCAAAAGATAAGTTTTTTTTGAACTCTTTTGCTTATGTAAGTATTGTTACTCTTGTTCTCTTTTTTTCAAATAATCTTGGAATTCCAAGTTTAGTATTTTTTCAAAGAGCTATCACTTATCTTTTTTTATCTTTTAGTATATTGAGTGGAATAGTATTCTATATTACGGTTATTAACTCTCTTCAATTTTTTATGAAACAATCCTTTGAAAAGAGAATGAGATATATATTTACTGTTTTAACACTACTTTTTATATTTATAACACCTAAATGGCATCATACAGAAGATTTTTGGAAAAAAATAACAGATATAGAGTATCCCGAATCACCCTATATAATATATAAAATTGAAAAAGAGTATCAACCACTCACTTGGACAATAGTATCTGATAATCAAGGGTTTGCAAAAATTTTAGGAAAAGGTTTTCATATAGATATTTCTAATTTTATTTTTAACTATAACTCTAATGATACCGAACTGCAGATACCAACAGAAACTATTTTTATAGTAAAAGAACATCTTACACATGGTTATCAAGGAACAGGGGATTGGTGGTTAAAATGGAAAAATCAATTATCACAAAATCTCATAAAATGGATTGTTACATATAATGCAACACATGATAATATAATAACTTGGTATAATGGAGCAGATATTATTGTTTATAAAATAGATAATTCTAAGTATATAGAAAAACTAAATGAGATAGCTAAGAATAAAAAAAAGGTGCAAAATGATTGAAGATATTAAATATTATCTTAATTATGAACTTCCAGAAATCATAAAATATAATATAGATATATTTTTAAATAATATAGATGCAACAGTAGGAATATTTCCCTTAATCATATTTTTATTATTAATATTTTATATTATATACATAACAAAGAGTTTAAAACTACAAAATACTATCTTACAAACTCAAAATATGTTTTTTGAAGATTTATCAAGATTAAAAGATATAGAGGATGTTGAAAAGTATATACTCTCTTATACAAATGAAATAGATGCTCAATATAGTGCTTTTTATGAAAAAAGAGGTGAGAGTTTTTTACTTCTTAGTAAAAATATAAAAGATGAAAATAATATATTTGTACCATTAAAATTAGAATATTCGGTTAGAAAACATGATAAAAGTATAGGAAGATATAAAGTTTGTAACTATATAAGTAATAATCAAGAGTATCTTTTACGATTTTACTCTTTAAAAACCCTCAATGTAAATAATTATGTAGGATTTATAGAGATAATTCTTCAATATTATAAAACACTTAAAAATAGTGATAGTACAACTGCTGATCAACAGATTCAAAATCGTTCAAAAGTTATCTCAGAGCATATTCATGGAAATTTACTTGGACAAGATAATTTTTTAAAGTTTTTACTTTCACTTATTATGAAAGCAATTCGAGTAGATGGCTTAAAAATATTTTCTACAACAAATGAGTTGATTTTAGGTAACATATCTAATAAAGAAAGTAACAAAAAACTTTTTTATATAAGAAATACTCCCTATAAACTAGAGGTTTATAATTTACAAGAATTAACACCCTCTCAGATGAAAAGTATAGGTACATTTTTAGAATTAGCAGGAACGCTTCTTTTAACTCTAACTGATGACAATAAAGTTTTAGATACTTATTTAGAGTTTTTACAACAAGCAACAATAAATTTAGAAAATGAAAATCATTACTATAAAAACCATTCAAAAAAAGTAGCTTTAGTAGCATCACAAGTAGCAAAAAAACTTTTTTTAGGACAAGATAAAATTACAAATATAGAGATAGCATCCTCTATTCACGATATAGGAATGGTAGGAGATTTAACTACACTTATTAACTCTAAAGATAAGTTATATGAAGATGACTTAGATATTCTAAAGTACCATCCTATTATTGGTGAAATAATTGTACATCCAATAGCTAATAAGTATCCTATATCTACAATTATACAGTATCATCACGAAAGATATGACGGAAAGGGTTATCCTTATGGTTTGGTAGGGGGAGATATACCTATAGAAGCTCAAGTAGTAGCATTTGCTGAGACATTTATAGGTATAATTAGTGATAGAAAGTACAAAAAAGGATTAGGTATTCAAGATGCTAAAGATAAAGTTCAAAAGATGTCAGATAAAGCATTTAGTAGTGTTATTATAGATGCTTTTAATGATGTATTTGAGAGTTTAGAAAAAAGATTGGAGAGATTAGATAATGAAGATAACAACACCTTTTAATAAAAAATTTATAGAAAAATTTGAGATTGTACTATTTGAATATCTTTATTATAATACATATAATAGATTTCATATAGTTCCATCATTTTTAGAACTAAGAACAACACTATCCTATCTTCCTGTACTATCATATACAGATATAGAGTATAAAGATATAGAAAATATAGTTAAAGATACAAAAGATTTTAAATATATTATTAAAGTTTTAAATCCCCAATATAAAGATTTTAAAAAAGATGATATGGTCACTATGAGAGTTGATATATCTTCACACAGTTTTGAAGAGATTATGCAAAACCATATTAAAGCAAGAACTAGAAACTATATTAAACAATCTCAGCAAGAAAACTTAATTGTAAAACGAGGTAATGATAATAGTATTATTAATGATTTTTATAAACTTTACTCACACTCTATGCATAAACTAGGAAGTCCAGCACACTCTATTAAAATGTTTCAATCTTTTGCAAAACATTTTGAAGATGATGTAACATTTTTTATATGCTATAAAGAGAATAAACCTATATATGCAACATCTATCTTATATGATGAAAATATAGCTTGGTCAGGATGGGTAGGAAGAGATAATAGTTACTCATCCTCTAAGGCTGGTTATCTTCTCTTTGCAGAAGCTATGAAGTTTGCATCACAAGAGAAGAAAAAAGATATATTTGATTTTGGTCGTTCGGGGTATCAATCTGGTACATATAGTTTTAAAAGTAAATTTGGTGCTATACCTGTTAAAATAGATATATTCTCACATATAAATAACCGTGCTAATCTTTATTCAAAATATAAACTTGCATCAGCTATTTGGAAATATATACCATTCAAATTAGCTGATAAACTTGGTAATATTTTAGTTAGATATTTACCTGAATATTAAGAGTATATTATTAAAACTCTTATTAAATTTAGTGTAACTATCCTAATTTTTATCTATATATTTTCAAATATTGATATAGAACTTCTATTGAAAGTCTTTACAGATATAAGCTATATGTCTGTTTTTCTAATTATACTCTACTCCGTTTTAAGCGATATATTTAACTCTTATCGGTGGGTAGTTATATCTAAACATAGTTGTAGCTTTCAAGCATCTTCAGAAGCATATTTTTTAACATCTATGTTAAATATTTTACTTCCTGGTAGAGTTGGAGAGTTATCAAGATTTTTTTATTTAAAAAGATATTATAAAATCCCATATAATAAAAGTATCTCTATTTTTACAATAGATAGAAGTTTAGATATTATCTTTTTGGCATTTGCTACTGTTATAGGGGTAGAGTTTTTTTTTACAACTCAACAACCTTATATCTATCCTACTCTTTTTATTCTTTTATTTTTTTTGCTATTTTATCTAGTTAAATATAAAAAACAAAATATTTTCATTTTTTTAAAATATATTCCATCAAAGTTTTTAAGAGTATATATAAAAAAAATTATAAAAAATATCTCTAATAATATCTCAACAAAGATAGTTTTAACTGCATCATTTTATACCTTAATGGTATGGTTCATAAATGGTAGTTTTTTTGTTATCTTTTTAAAATATGTTGTTCATTTTGATTTAACAGTATCTCAATCTTTACTTGTATATTTAGCATCAGCTATCGGTATGGCTATACCTTTAGCTCCAGCTGGAATAGGTACATTTCATTTTGCTGTGATATATATATTAAGTAACTATGGTATAATTTATGAAAAAGCTGTAGCTACCTCTATTTTATTACATCTTATACAAATTTTTCCCTCTTTAATAGGGGGGCTTTTTGTTGTTTTAAACTATAAAATAGATATAAATAAGGTTCAAAAATGAGTATAACAAATCTCCTACCAAATAACTATAAAAACTATCCTTTATGGCTAACATTAGATTTAGAAGAGCTAGAAGATGCTAATTTTAATCTCATAAAAATAAAAAATTATAATATAGATTATTATAAAATAATAGATAGATGGTTACTTCTATGTGAAAATTATAATATAAAATCAACTATTTTTGTTCTTGGAACATTTGTTGAAAAATACCCAGATATAGTAAAAAAAATATATCAATCAGGACATGAGATAGCTTCCCATGGATATAAACATAACTTAATATATAATGAAAGTTTCTCTCAATGGAGTGACTCTATAAACCACTCTAAAAAACTTTTAGAAGATACTATATCTGATGAGGTTGTAGGATATAGAAGTCCTAGTTGGTCTCTGCCCTATGATAACAGATATTATGATGAGCTTTTAAAAGCTGGTTATAAATATTCATCTTCATATTTTCCATTTAAAACTTATATGTATGGTAATAGCACTGATAAAAAAGAGCCATTTTTAATTCATAAAAATAGTATAGTTGAGATACCTATCCCAAAATTAACTTTACCATTTAGTGGTGGCTTTTATCTAAGAGTATTACCTACTAATTTATTAAAATATATGTTTAATTCTATGATAAAACAGGGTACTAAACCAGTGATATATATTCATCCTTATGAACTTTTAGATGAAAATTTAATGTCATATCTTTTTTCTAAAATGAGATTTAATAAAGACTATATACTAGCTACTTTTACAACATCAAAACCAAACAATAAGATACAAAATATACTTTCTGAAGTTTTAAAATGAAAAGTGATATAGCGATTATCGTTCCTATATTTAATGAAGAGAAAGTTTTGAAAAAGTTTTTTCTTCATCTAAAAAAAGTAAGACCAAATGATACTATCATCGCAATAGATGATGGTTCTACAGATAGTAGTGTGGAGATTTTGAATGAATTAAAAGGAATATATCTCTTAGTTCATGAAATAAATCTAGGTCAAGGAGCAGCCCTTCAAACAGGGATAGAGTTTGCAAGAAGTTTAAATTTAAAATATGTAGTTACCATAGATAGTGATGGGCAACACGATCCAAATGAGATAGAACTTTTCGAACAAACTATCAAAAAATATAGATATGACATCGTGCTTGGTTCAAGATTTTTAGGTAAAACTATAAATATGTCAAAAACAAAAAAAACTATATTAAAAATAGCAAGAATTTTTACATATATAACATCAAAAATAAGATTAACAGATTCAAATAATGGTTTTAGAATGATAGATATATCAAATAAAAAATTTAATATTACACAAAATAGAATGTCCCACGCAACTGAAATTATAGATATGATAAGCAGATATAACCTTAGTTATAAAGAGGTACCTTGTACCATTGTTTATAATAAATACACTGTACAAAAAGGACAAAAGCTCTCTAGTATTATAAATATTCTTTTAGATATTTTTTTTAAGAGAATAAGTTCATGATTTTAATTAAAATATTTCTCATAACCTCTATTGCCCTATCACTTTTATTACTTGCCTACTCAAAAAGATTAAGAAATATGAATAAATTTGTTTCTATTATTCTTTTTACACTAGGAAGTTTTTTAATTATATTTCCTACTGTTTCAGATAGAGTTGCTAACATTTTTGGAATAGGAAAAGGTAGTGACCTTATTATATATATATCTATAACTGTTTTACTTCTACTTGTTGCTATTTTATATTCAAAAGAAGCTAGTACAAATAGATACATTACTATTTTGGTAAGAAATAAAGCTATTGAAAAAGCTAAAAAATTATAAAATAAGATATACTACTATCTAATTAAAAAAAATAAGGAAACTAGATGCAAACAATAACTTCACTTACTCAAGGAACTCAAGATAAAATTAAAACATATAATGAAGATTTTAAAGATATATTTTCTTTATTTGAAAAAGTAGTTTATAAAAGTGATTTAGAACTGTTCACTACACTTGTTAATGAACTAGAAGATATAAATATTCAAGATTCTGCTTATGGTTGGTCTCTTTTACATATCACTATTCGTAGAGAAGAAACAGCTATGGTTGAGTTGCTTATCGAAAAAGGTGCAAATATAGATATAGCAGATGGTGTTGGTTGGACTCCACTGATGGAAGCTATTATGGATGATAAACCTGCATTAGTTAAATATTTAGTTGAAAAAGGTGCTGATAAATCTATTGCAAATGGAAGAGGCGCAACTGCTCCTATGTTAGCTCAAAAATTTGGACGTTCTACTATGTTTGGATATTTAGCATAATTATTTAAAAACTAAAGATGTCATTTTTCTATATGACATCTTTACAATTCCTATGTAAGCAATAAATAGTTAAAATCACATAATTATAATTTTAAGGAATATTTTTGCTGAACCTCCCGAATGCCTTAGCATCACTACGAATTCTCATAGCCCCTTTTATGTTTTGGATTATTTTAAATCCACAAGTTTTTACAGATAATGGATTTCATATAAGTTGGAACTATTATTTTGCATCTCTTCTTTTTGTTTTAGCTTCTGCAACTGATTTTTTTGATGGTTACATAGCAAGACAATGGAATCAGATGACTATGTTAGGTGCTATTTTAGACCCATTAGCAGATAAAATGCTTACTCTCGCTGCATTCTTAGCACTTATGATGATAGGAGAAGCTTCTCCGTGGGCTATCTATATTATTATAGTTCGTGAACTTTTCATTACGGGAATTCGTACTGTTGCTGTAAGCGAAGGAATAGATGTTAAAGCTTCTTGGGCTGGTAAAATCAAAACTGTTATGCAGATGATTGCTATCGGTTTTTTATTAATGCACTGGCCACTTGGAAATGAGCTTTTATGGTTTGCTACTGCTCTTACAGTTTACTCAGGATTAGAGTATCTTTGGGGATTTAAAAATGCACTTCTAAAGGATAACAAATAATGAGTTGGATGGTATCACTTTTAGTTCTTTCAGGGCTAATATTTTTTCACGAACTTGGTCATTACAGTGCAGCCCGTCTTATGGGTGTATATGTAGAAGTTTTTAGTATAGGTTTTGGTAAAAAACTTTTTTCATTTCAAAAATGGGGAACAGAGTGGAGTATCTCGGTTATACCTCTTGGTGGTTATGTAAAGATGAAAGGTCAAGATGATAGCGACCCCTCTAAAATAAGTTTAGATGAGGATAGTTACAATACTAAAACACCGATACAAAGAATATTTATACTTTTAGCAGGTCCTTTTGCAAATTTTCTTTTAGCGTTTGTACTCTATTTTATTATAGCACTTGGTAACCCTTCTGTTTTATCTCCAGTTATCGGTCAAGTAGTTAAAGATTCTCCTGCATTTGTAGCTGGGCTTGAAACTAACGATACTATACGTTCTATAAATGGAAAAGAAGTCACAACTTGGAAAGATATGGCAAAAGTTATCTCTTCATCACAAGATGCCCTTAATATAGAGATAGAACGAGCTGGATTTATAGAGTATAAAATATTAACTCCAAAAATTAGCGAAACTCAAAATATGTATGGAGAAACAGTCCAAAGAAAGATGATAGGTATAGGTGCAGCAGGTGTTACTCATGAATTAAAATTAGGCTTTGGAGAAACATTTAGTTATGCAACAGAGCAAACTATATTTGCTTCAACTATGATTTTTACAGGTTTACAAAAACTTATAATGGGCGATGTTCCAGCATCAGAACTTGGTGGTGTTATAAGCATAGTAAAACTCACATCAGATGCAAGTGCCTCTGGATGGATGAGTGTTCTTTTCTTTGCAGCGTTAATAAGTGTAAATTTAGGTGTCTTAAACCTTCTCCCTATCCCTGCCCTTGATGGTGGACATATAATGTTTAATCTTTATGAGATGATAACAAAAAAAATACCTAGTGATGCAGTGTTGATTAAGCTTACTATGGCTGGTTGGGTGTTGTTGCTTTCTTTGATGGGGCTTGGGTTGTTTAATGATATTTCGAGGTTGGTTGGGTAAATATAAAACCTAATGAAACCAACACACAAAATAGTAACTTTTTTAATCCTACTAGCAATATTAATTCAAGTATGGTTCATCTATAAAGAGCATAACGAAATAAAAACTATCTATTTAGGAACAAGCTCTCATCGTGATAGTTTAGAGATAGCACAAGCTATCTCAAGTGAGATAAACGAGATATATCCTAAAATAAGAATAGAATTAGTAACAACTCAAGGTTCTGTTGAAAGTATGAAACTTCTTAAAAGTGAAAAAATATCCTTAGCTATTGTTCAAGCAGATATTGATGCAAGTAATAATGCTCGGTTAGTATCTAACCTTTATTATGAACTCTTTCAAATTCTAGTTCATAGCGATTCAAAAATCTATACTATTTCAGATTTAATTGGTAAAAGAATTGCTATTGCACACAGTTTAAGTGCGCAATATAAAGCTTTTTGGTCATTAATGGAGCATTAGAGTTTTATACTCGTAAAGAACCATCATTTTTACAAGAAAATGCAGATATGATTGCTCTTCTTTTAACAAAAATAGCACTTCCATTTTCTGGTTTTTTAAAGTTAAAAAGACAATCTCAACAAAAACGTATTAAAACGTATTAAAAGGTATAATAAAAAATTATTAACTTATCTTCAAGAAGCCGAAGAGTTAAAGGATACAGAAAGATTAAAAATAATGGCTCACGAGATAAATAGTATGTTAATAGAAATAATACACGATATAAATAACAATAAAATAGTAGCAGAAGACTTTGAACTATTTTCATTTGTTTGGACTATGGCTAAAGATGAAATAAATGAACGATTGATTAAATAAAACTAAATAATAGGAAAAAAAATGAATGAAATAGAATACAAAATATATATAGACGATGTAGTAAGACGAGTAGAAACTGCACGTATAAAAGTTTCTGCGCATCATATAGTAAAGATAGTTGCTATTAGTAAATATTCTCAAAGTGATGAGATACAAAAGCTTTATAGTATCGGTCAGCGTGCTTTTGGTGAGAATAAAGTACAAGATTTAAAAGCTAAAGCGATTGAGTTAAATGAACTACCCTTAGAGTGGCATTTTGTGGGAAATTTACAAAAAAATAAGATAAATAACCTACTTGATATTAACCCTTTTCTTTTTCATGGTCTTGACTCTTTAGAACTAGCGCAAGAGATTCAAAAAAAACTTGAAGCAAAAAAGATGACACTAGATGCTCTCCTTCAAATAAACTCTGCTAAAGAAGATTCTAAAAGTGGTGTGATGCCTGAAGATGCTAAAACTATGTATGAAACGATTAACAAATCGTGTCCAAATATCAATCTAAAAGGTGTTATGAGTATCGGTGCGCATAGTGATGACAGAGAGATTATTAAAAATAGTTTTATCACAACGCACAATATTTATAAAGAGTTAGAGGGTGCTACTATCTGTTCCATGGGTATGAGTGGTGATTTTGAACTAGCTATTGAGTGTGGTTCAAATATGGTACGTCTTGGTTCTTTGATGTTTAACAAATAGGTTTAATTTTAATATAATTATTATAAGATAGAATTACGATAATTATAATTAAAAGGCATACAATGACAAAATCAGTATTTATGGAAAAATATCCATTAAACTCTTTAGAAATTCAAAAAAATGAAACAGATTTAAAAAGTATAGATGCTATTTTAGCATTCTATAAAGAGAAGATAGATAATCATAAAATAGCTATATATATAGCTACTTTTGACCATTATACACACACAAAATCTATTGATGGAGATATAAATCCAGATATTAAAGATGCTAAAAATATTATATTTTGTTTTGGTTCTCTGCTACCAAATAGTGCTATGTTAGCAGTTAGACCTAGAACTATCGGTATTGCAGAGATGGAAAATTCATTTAAAATTGAGTTTATTGATGCACCTAATGAAAAGCTTCAAGGTGTGATGGAAGAGTGGACACAAGAGATTAAAAAGTAATTCCTTTTCTCCGAAATCTAACAGCAGAAGATGGAGTATTCAACATATTTTTTTGATACTCTACCATCTTTAAAAATGGATTTAAAAAGTTATCAAACTCTTTTTGCTCTATCTTTTCAATATCCCAACTATCTAAAAGTTCCAATACAACTAAGGTTGATTCTATCGTTGATAGATAGTTACTTTTAGGTTGCTCTTTAATCTCATATTGAGAAACTCTATCTGTTACAAAACTCAGATGTTGTAGTTTGTTAAGATTATTACTTAACGTAAATATTTTTCTTGTACACATCCAAGTTGAGTCTATCAAAAATATAGCTAAAGGTTTATCTATTTTATTTTTTAAAGATGGATTTTCTTCACTTAAATTTATAGCATCTTCTGAAGGAAAAAGTATATAACTGTTGTGTGTGTCTATTATCTCATTAATACGTCTATTATCCGAAAAATCTATCCCAATAAAAACTTCAGAATTTGACAAGCTGAGATGTGTAAAAAAACCAGTATTATTTTTTACCTTTTTAAACTCTTTTGGGTGCATTAAAATAACAAATTTTGTATCTGTTTGAATACTATTTATATGTTTACACATACAAGAACTCATAGGTCTGTAACATTTATAACACTTTTGTCTGGTTTGATTCATTTTTCTCTTCTTTCAAAATTATTTAATAGATATTTTTGAGCCTCAGCAACAAAATCAGAATCAGAACTTATAAGAATCATATCTGGTCGTGATGTATACAGCTTCATAATAGAGATAATCTTATCATCAGATATTGTTTTATGTGCATCTAAAATTTTAAACTGTTTTTTTTCTATAAAGGCTCTCATCTTTTGCGATATATTTTGACGAGTGATAACATAGAGTTCTTCAGGTGTATATTTGGCAAGTTTTTTTATATCTTCAAGCCTATTAAATCCTATATTTTCCAAATCCCATAAAAGTATAGATTTTTCTCTTATAGGTTTATTATTCCAAAGATACATATCATTTGTAATTTTAGGGAGATTGTATTTTTTAGTAAAAATATGTTGGGATAGGAAGTCGAATAAATTAGTCATTTTATTGTCTTTTATTGTTTTAAGTTGCTGGTATTATATCTCTAAAATCATAGTCGAATAGACTCTTTAGACAATACACTTTTATCATCTTCACTCATAGTAACTTTGTTCTTCATCTGATACGAACTCTAATCTTTGAGTATCAACCTTATTAATTATCTTAACATCTGACTTGAAGCTGTCTAAAAAATATATAATCTTATCCACAACAGAGTCTTTGACCTCAATAGTTAATTGCATTGGAAGTTCCTTTTTTTAAGTGTATGATTATAGCATTTTATGGGGTTGTCTGATTAAGAGTTTTTAGTATTAATACTAAAAAGACTATCATTATAAATTGTAGCAAGAGCATCCTCCTTTACGGAAGTCCATACCCACCCCACCTTTTGCTAAACTATAAGCAAAAAAAAGGCTAAGACCCTAAAGTCCTAACCTTTATCTTCTGTAAAGTCTGGTAGTTAAGCAGACGGTTTTACTTTGTCAAATGGTTAATATTTTAACGTAGTGTTGCTTAAATGTTATCTTATGCCTTGTTCGTTTAGTATTTTGTAATTTTTACAACCATTTTGGTGTCCACCATCACAAGCTTTACCAAATAGTTCTTTTGCTTTTGATTTGTTTTGTCTTATGCCTTGTCCGTTGTAATATAAAACACCTAAATTTAAACAACCACTCATATAATTACCATCACAAGCTTTACTAGACTTCTTGCAAAACTAATGAAAATGAAGCTTACAAGTATCTCTAAAGTATTAGGGATGAGAGACTTTCAGTATCACTGGATTGAGTTTTGCAAGAAGTCTACTATATAACTTTACTGCTTTTTGCTTATCTTGTCTTACTCCATCTCCATTCTTATACATAAGACCTAAATTATAACAACCTCTTATATTATTACCATCACAAGCTTTACTATATAACTTTACTGCTTTTTGCTTATCTTGTCTTACTCCATCTCCATTCTTATACATAAGACCTAAATTATAACAACCTCTTATATTATTACCATCACAAGCTTTACTATATAACTTTACTGCTTTTTGCTTATCTTGTCTTACTCCATCTCCATTATCATATAGAACACCTAAATTTAAACAACCACTCATATAATTACCATCACAAGATTTACTATATAACTTTACTGCTTTTTGCTTATCTTGTCTTACTCCTTCTCCATTATCATATAGAACACCTAAATTATAACAACCATCTATATAATTACCATCACAAGCTTTACTATATAACTTTACTGCTTTTTGCTTATCTTGTCTTACTCCTTTTCCATTTTCATACATAAGACCTAAATTATAACAACCACTTATATTATTACCATCACAAGCTTTAGTATATAGCTTTACTGCTTTTTGCTTATCTTGTCTTACTCCATCTCCATTCTTATACATAAGACCCAAGCCAAAACAACCCATCATATCATTACCATCACAAGCTTTACTATATAACTTTACTGCTTTTTGTTTATCTTGTCTTACTCCATCTCCTCTTTCATAAAACATACCTAAAGCAGTACAACCTCTCATATCATTACCATCACAAGCTTTAGACCATAATCCAACTGCTTTTTGCTTATCTCCACTATTATAAGCATTCAATCCATCACTAAAATCATCAGCACCAAGACTCAATCCCAACATAAAATAAGCTATAACTACACCTAAAATAACTCTCTTCATAAACTCTCCTTTGAATTATCCTCATAAGATTACACCTATAAGTATTTGATTGGAATATTACAATAACTCATCTTATAGAAATAACGTCTATAAAGAAGTTTTGAGAGCGTAAAAGCTATTGTTACTGTTTGACATAAACACACATTGTGTGTTACACTCTTTAAAAATAAGAGGAAGATACAATGATTGCTACATCTACCAACAAAGTAAGAACAAACGTCTATCTTGATAAAACTATGAAAGAGGAAGCTAAGAACATATTTAAACAGTATGGTATGGGGTTGAGTGATGCGTTTAATATCTTTCTTTCACAATCTGTAATGGAGAAAGGAATACCTTTTCAAATAAAAATACCCAATGCTCAAACACTCAAAGCGATAGAAGATACTAAAGCAGGAATAGGTCTTGAAGAGGTCAGTTTTGAGCAACTTCAAGATGATATGAAAAAATGTATCGTAAATTAAAGAGAGCCAAACTCTTTATAAAAGATAGCTCAAAGCTGAAACTTACAGACCAACATTATAGTAAATTTGTCATCTATATCGGCAAACTATTAGCAAATGAAGAGCTACCAATAGAAGCAAAAGACCACCCTCTTAAAGGAAATATGGTAGGGTTTAGAGAGTTTCATATAAGTGGAGATATGCTTGTTATATATAGAGTTACAAATGATACTCTTGAGCTAATTCGTATAGGGACTCACTTTCAGTTATTTGAGTAAGGTCATTAGAAATATCTAACAACCTTGAACACCTCTGTAAACTTGCTAAACTGTTTGATGTTGATGTGAGGGAGTTTTTTAAAAGAGATTGGGCTTAATACATCTCAAGCTATCAACCTATTTCTTAAAAGGATAATCGTTGAAAAGGGTATCCCTTTTGAGCTAAAAATTCCTAATGATGCTACCTTAAAAGCTATGGAAGAAGCGAAGAATATGGAGGGAGAGATTAGCTCTTTTGAGGAACTTAAACAAGAAAAGAATTTTGCTTAATATCTTTAGAACTAAATCTTATCTCAAAGAGTATGCTAAAGTGAAACTCTCTGACAAGCACTACACTGAATATATCAGTTATCTTGGACTACTTATAAATGAAGTTGAACTACCATTTAAGAAGCATTAAATCACTCCTTAAATGGTAACTATAAAGGCTTTACTCAAGAACAGATAGCCTTATCTATGGGTTTTACCTCTGCTACTTTCTATACCAATGCTGAAAACTTTAAAAGTGGTAAACACTTCAATTTAGAACATATAATAAAAATATCAGTAATATTAGATGTACCAATAGCAGAGTTCTTTGAAGATAAAGAAAATTAGCCCATTACTGATATAATTCCAAAATGAATAACAAACTAAAAGATAGTGGCAGAGCTAAACGATACAGTAAGTTTAAACATATTAAAGATGAAGCATTTCAAAGAATGTTTGCTATAACAAAACAATATGAAGAGAAGCGACACAAGATAACAGAGAGTTATCGAGTAGTATCAGAACAGATTTTATCAGACACACAAAACTATAAGGAGAAAGCGATAATTATTGATAGTGATGATAAGATTGTTTTTGCAAAGATGGGAGAAAGAAGTAGTATTACGTTTACAGTTGAAGAGTTGGAATTGATGAAAGGTTGCACTCTTATACACAACCACCCATCTGGAATGACGTTGAGTGAAGCTGATATTAAATTAGCATTACACTACAACTTGAAAGAGATAGTAGCGTTTAGTGCTAAAGGAGTAAAATATGAAATCTCAAATTGACATCTTACACGAAGAAACAACAGTTCTCTTATCAGAGTTATATAATGTAAGCACTCAACAAGGCATACATTTAGATAATGACTTAGAAACAGGACTATTTATGCTTTTGATTGATGATAACTTTAATGAAATGGGGTTATTAAAACATAGGATAGAGAGAGCTATTTGTCAGATAAAAGAGGGGAGTTTTAAAATCTCTAACCTTGAAAGTCACGAGTTATTAAAGATAGTGGCTTAAAAAAGCAGGGGATTTAATCACCCCCTACTGCATTAGTATTTCCCTAATTTACAATCCCAATATCAATCTCATCATCAACCTTAACAATAGCTCCATTCTGTTCATAAATATTTAATGTAATGTTCTCATTTGCATTGTGTTCTTGACCTTCAAATACCCATTTGCCATCTCCATTGTCAAGTGTTAGACTATCCTCTTTATCTCCAAAGATTGTAATAGTATTATCTTCATCTGTCATATTTATTAATGAGTCTAAATTTAGTGTTACTTTTACATTTTGAGTTCTTATATCTACTACTTCTATATCTTTGATGTTGTCTAAATTTGTGAAATCTATATCTTCATTTACTATCAAACTGTCACTATCTGTTCCACCATCTATAATAGTATCTCCAGCATCATACACAAGAGTATCATTGCCACTTCCTCCATATAAATTATCAGCACCTAAGCCACCATCAAGTCTATCGTGACCACTCTCTCCTTGTAAAATATCTGAACCTGAACCACCATCTAAAGTATCATTATCAGCACCACCATATAATAGGTCATCTCCTTCATTTCCAACAAGAGCATCTGCACCATCATCACCATATAATGTATCGTTTGCTGTGCCACCTACTAACGTATCATCTCCAGCATCTGCTATGAGAGTTGTTTCTTCTTCATTGGCTAGGAGAATTTCACTTTTATCACTTCCATATAATGTTTGAGAGGCTGTTCTTAGGAAGTTTACTACTGAACCTTGTCCATCTTCTGTTGTATATTCAAACTTCATATCATCTAAGGCTGGAACTATTGAGAGCATTAGAGCATACGTTCCATCACTCTCTCCTTCGTTTGTTACTTTTACAACATACTCTGCATCTGATTGTACTTGATAGCTTAAAAATGGGTCTTGTTTATCTGTTGAACCACTGCCACCACTTACTATTTTAGCCTCTGTATTCATCACTACTTCTGTTAAATTACCCTCTGTGTCTTTTGTGTAAAGTATTAATGTTGTATCTGCTCCATCCTCTTCATTAGCATTATCAATATCCAATACTAACCACTCGCCCTCTTGTAAATCAAGAGCTATCATATCTGTATCATTCTCCGATAGCTCTCCATTGACTTGAACTGTTGGGAGGGTTGCATCTTTAATAGAACTCTCATCTGCTACATGACCAAAATCTGTTCTTGCTATGTCTAAATCTTCATCTGCTTTATCAAATGTACTCATCTCTGTACCAAAGTCATACTCAAAATCTTTTGTTGGTTCTACTAAGAACATACCAGATTCATCATATTGAAGTTCCATATCTACTGTTTTAGTATCGTTAAAACCATTCATAATAGATGGGTTGTCATTCATCAAAAGAGTAAACGCTGGTATCTCGAAACTGCCTTGTGTTATGTTTGTGATTATTAGGTCGTTGTTTGTTGTTTGGGTTGCATTTGTATCTAAGTTTATTATTAACTCTGATTCTACTTTATCGCCATCCCCATCTACACCTACAATAGTAATAAGTTCAACTGCTCCCTCTTGTGCTTCACTTAGGTTTGCTTGGTATGTATATTCTCCCGATATAAAATCAAGAGTTAATATCGCTCCCTCACTTGTAGTAACCGTAATTTTATCACCACTTTTTTCATTATAACTGTACTCTTTTGAATCAATTATTATAGATGAAATATGTCCACCATCTGCTCCGAAATTGAACATTGCATTATTTGTGTCATCTATTAAATCACCACTTACTTTTTTATCTGAATCTATTGTACTTAAAAGTGTTGCTTCTAAATCTGATACCGAAGCAACAGAGAATGAATTAGCACTATCTCCGGATATAGAATCTAATGTTGCATCCATATCAAAAAAGTTCATATTTAACCAACTACCACCAGAAGCAACTGCATAGACCTCATCAAAGTTTTCATCTCTATACTCAGCCCACTCAGCCTCTAATGTATCATCTAAAGTATGTCCAGCGGTTGGTGCTCCATCTGTTATAAAGTATAAAATATTATTATCAGATTGAGGTGCTTCATCACTATTCATAACTGCTTCTATAGCATCATTATAATAAGCTTCACCATCTGGCTCTATAAAATTGATATAATCTTTCATACCATTTTCATTATCTATAAACCAACCAGAAGTAGAAACACTATCTGAAAAATCTATAATATTAACATTTACTTCTCCAAGTTTTCCATATTGCTCAACAATATTATTAATAGCATCTTTTGTAGCATCCATGCGATTGTTACCTGACATATCCATAGGATTCATACCGATACTCATACTTCCAGACTTATCAATCACTAATGTAACATTGTAACTTTGTGTGTCTGTATCACTACTTTCAACAAAAACTTCAACAGGATTATTTAATACAACGGGAACATCATCTGTAACATTTACAGTTAATGAAGCTTTTGAACCATTTGTTAATGTATATTCAAATGAGATAGTATCATCTATATTTTGAGTAGTATTAGATTTGAGTGTATATGTATACTCTCCATCACTTTGTACCTCTAAATGACTCATAGCATTATCTATAATAATAACACCATCTTCATTTGCCTCATAAACAATACCGTTAGAACTTATAGATTCAACACTCTCATCGATAAGACCTTCATCATTATCAAGTAAATTACCTGTAAGATTATCTATACTACTTTCATCAATAGTTGTTATATCATCTACTGCTGTTTCATTTGTGGCATTTGTATGTGCTACACTTAGATCTGCTGAACTTGTATCTCCATCACTATCTATCATTTGATAAGTAAATGTATCTACTTCTGTTGCTTTTGGAGTATATGCTACTTCTGAGATTGCAAACTCTGCATCATCAATAGCTGTTACTGCGATATACTTATAGATTGTATTTTCAACCTCTAAAACAGCTTTCCCACCATCTACACCATCTACTATAAACTCTTTTATAAATCCACCCTCTGCATCAAAGAGTGTAACTTTTGCTTGAAATGGGTCTCCACTACCACCATTTCCATCATCAAGACCTAACTCTGCAAAAATAAGTTTTAGACCATAAACATCCTCTTTCATATCTATAACCATTCCCTCTTGGTTATCTGTATCATTAACATTATTTATATACCCTTTTGTTCCATCACCACCCATCATATCAGCATCACCAGAATCTATACCAGCTTCTTCAGCCTCATCATCATTAATATCACTCTCTTTTGTAGAAGAATCAGTATCACCATCTTCCTCTTTTTGAAGGTCTAAAATAACATTACCATTATTATCGGTTACAAGGTCACCATTATCATCTGTTTTAAGATATTTTGTTTCATCTCCAAATGCACCTAGTTGAATATCAATCGCATCTGTTACACCAAATGTATCTTCATCTGTATCATCATCTTCATCACCAACTTTATTTGAAACCATTGAAGATTCTGCACTTGAACTATAACTATATGTTCCATCTCTTTGAACATCTAATGTTCCAAACTCTGCATCTATAGATATACTACTTTCATCTCCAAATTCATAATCAACATCATTATATATTACTTTTACCATTTCAGATTTAGAGTCTACTAAATCTAAATCGTTTGCTATTAGATTACCCCCAACTTCACCTTGATAAGCAACAATATTACTATCATCTTGTGCATCAGGTGTCATATCATTTACATCAATATTAAATCTTGTCCATTCTGATTCTGTTGTACCATCACTATCTTTGAAGTAAAAATAATCCTCTAAAACATCTTCATCACTATGGTCAAAAATTGGAGCATCATAACTAAATGTTCCATCTTCATTTAAGATAATAGTTCCACCTAAAGCTGTTGTAAATCTATTCCCTTCTACTGTTTGTGAATTTGTACCATCTTCTTCAGAGGCGATTTTAATAGCACGTTTAGCATCACTGTCTAAGATACCATCTTTGTTATAAAGCATTCTTCCTTCGATAACACTATCTACCCCATAAGTTGCTTGAGTATCTATTACGAACTCTTGAATTGTTGTACCTTGATTATCATCATCTTCTGCGATAGCTTTTACGGTATAAGTTCCATTTTCTAAAGCATCTTCCTCTGGTAACTCAAAACTCCAAGTTCCATCATCAGCTAAATCAACATCATAATCTTTACCATTTATATTTAATGTTAATGTTGTAGTATGGTTTGTAGTTCCCTCAAATATAGGAGTAACATCATCTGTTGCTACAATTTGAGTTGTTATTTCTACTTCAGGCTGTGCATCTATTGAAATATTGAAATTTTCATTTTGGCTTATTGCATTTCCTACATGGTCATACGCTGTTACTTTTACACTATAATCACCCTCATCTAAAGCATCTTCATCTGAAAGAGTTAATTTCCAATTAGTATCATCTATAGTTGCTTCATATTCATTTCCATCAATAGTTACAATAACTTTTACACCATCATCACTCACTGTTCCAGTAAATGTAGGTGTTTGGTCATCTCCATCTTCTATTGCATCAATAGTTACTTCAGGTGGAGTCATATCTAATTTGAATTCATTGCTTTCTTGAACACTGTTTCCAGCATTATCGTAAGCTGTTGCTGTAAATTCATAATTACCATCAACTAAACTTAAATTTTCAGGAACATTAAACTCCCAACCATTTTCAGTTAAACCTGCTTCGTACTCTGAACCTTCTATTGTAATAATAACTTTAACCGTATCGCTACTTTTTGTTCCTGTAATTTTAGCTATTGGATTATTTGTATCTACTGCATCACTACTTACATTAACACCATCAATAGTTTCGATAGTTATCTCTGGGTCTGTTAAATCTATAACTAAATCAGATTTAATTTTTACATCATCTGCACCATCTTTAGTAGCAGTTACGGTAATAAAATAAGTTTCTTCATTCAGTTCATCTTCTGGTACTTGAATACTCCAACTATTATTATCTGTATCTATATCATCTTTATCAACATCTTTTTCCCAAATAATTTCATCATCATCATTTCGAATAATTACATTTACATCTGTTGAATTTACAACTGTTCCGCTAAATGTTGGAGAGGTATCATTTGTAACGATTTGAGCGTTCTCTGCATCATCATTTTTGTCATCTATGGATAAACTAATAACATCTGTTGTATCTACTGTGAAATTTTGTTCTATCGTTTCTATATTTCCTGCTACATCCGTTGCTACAATAGCTACACTATAATCATCATCTCCAAGAGCATCAGTTACAACTTCCCAAGTTCCATTATCATTTATAGTTGCTTCTAATTCTGTAATATTGTCATTACTATCTTTTAAAGTCACTATTACTTGTGTCGCATTTTCAAGAGTTCCCTCAAACTTAATAGTAGAATCATTTGTTATCGTACCATCTAGTGTAAAATCTTCTAAAGTTAGAGGTTCATTACTATCTACTGTGATTGTCTGTTTTACCGAAGCTGAATTATTTGCAGTATCTATATAATTTACTTCTAATTCATATTCACTATCTTTTAAAGTTTGTGAACTAATATCTAATGTCCATTTTCCTTCATCATCTGCACTTAACTCTTCACTATCCATATCGTAAGTAACATTGTTTATAGTTACCTCTAATGATTTAATAGCACCATCTACTGTACCTGTAAAGATAAGAGCGTTTTGAGATGTTATATTATTATCACTTATAGTGTCTATCGTTACCTCTGCTGTACTATCTATTGTAAAGCCATCTGTCTCTTCTATCTCTTTTATATTTCCAGCTTTATCAGTAGCGATTACTTTCACTGAATATTGACCATCTTTCAATTCACTTGATTCAATACTCCAAGTTGTAAGACTATCTTCTGTTTTTAGTTCTGCTTCAAATGAAAGTGTTGTTCCCTCTTCATCTGTAATCTTAACAACAACTTCACTAGCATCACTATCTACTGTTCCCGTAATACTTGGTGTATTATCTGCTGTTGCTTCTATACTATCTATCGTTACATTTATAACTGTATCTTTTACAATAGTTGTAACTGTATCTGTTGTATTGCCATCTACATCTGTTGATGATGCGATAACAGTTAATGTTCCATCATCTAAAGATGAAATATCTATATTTTCAATCGTATAACTTCCATCATCAAGAGTTATCTCTGATATATCTATAAGAAGTGTATTATTAGATCTATCTTCAATAATAACTTTATCTAAACTTTTACCACCCTCGCCTATTGTACCTTGAATAGTCGTTGATGTTAATTCATTTGCATTAATAATTTCATCACTAACAGTTAAGGTTGCTGGTGTTATATCTTCACCATCATCATCACCATCATTCCCATATACTGTGTCTTTAATAATTGTATCTGAACTCGTTATGCTATTTCCATCTGTATCTGTTGAAGATGCTGTTACAATCAATTCTCCATCTGCTAAAGAGGATAAATCTGTACCTTCTATTATATATGTTCCATCATCATTGATTATGACATCTGATATATCAATCTCTAAGCTATGCTCATCACTATCAACTACAATTAAACTATCAAGTTTTGCGCCACTTTCACCTATCGTTCCGCTAATATTACTTGCTATACTTTCACTACTATTAAGTTTATTATCTGTATTTATAAACTCTAGGTTTACATTTGTATCACTCTCTTTACCGTAAATGGTATCTACTCTTGCACTATTTTCACCACTTTGAGTTGTATTACCCTCAGAGTCTGTCACAGTTGCCGATACATTTAACTCTTTGTTCTCTTCTGGCATCTCTGTTGTAGTTTCATAGAGTGCATTATCTATCATATCTTGAGTTATCTCTACCTCCGTTGTTGTACCATTGATAGTTAAATTTAATATATCACCCTCTACAACACCCTCTTCTATCGAAATAGAGATATTTGCATCTCCATCTTTTTCTGTTGCATTGATAATACCATCACTATTTATATCTTCTGTAATAGTTACTATTGGAGCTTGTATCTCTACATTGTCAGCAAGTTCTCCTGCGATAGTATCTACTGTTATTGTATCACTACCACTTTCACTTGTATTTCCCTCTACATCTGTAATAGTTGCTGATACAGTTAATGTTTCTGCCTCTTGAGGCATATCAACAGTTGTTAGATATATAGAATCATCTATCATCGCTTGAGTTACTTCTACTTTTATCTCTTGATTATCGGTAACAATTGTTAAAATATCACCCTCTACAACACCCTCTTCTATAGAGATAGATATATTTAAAGCTCCATCTTTTTCCGTAGAGTTTACAGTTGTATCATTATCTTTATCTTCTGTTATAGTCACTATTGGTGCTATCGAAGATCCATCGGAATTATCTCCTGCTATTGTGTCTATTGTTGCTAAATCACTAGAACCTTCACTCTCCTCTCCATCATAAGAGATAGTAGCACTTAGTTCTATATTTTCGCCCTCATCAGGTGCATCACAACTAAAGATATACTCTCCAGCATCTATCATATCTTGAGTTATCTCTACTTCAGAATCATCTCCATTGGCATCAGTAATATTTAATATATATCCAGACTCTGTTGTATGATGGAAAGTTATTTTTGCATTTACTTTATCATCAACTAGTTCTATCTGATTGATAGTTCCATCATTATTAATATCATCAGATAATGTAAGAAGTGGTTCAGCTAAAACATTTTTATACTCTACATCTATAATCTCTATTGTATTCCCATCAATATCTGTTGATGAAGCTGTTATGATAAGTTTACCATCTACTAAATTCTGAACATTTACACCCTCTATATGATAAGAGCCATCATTATCTTTTGTAATATCCCCTTGGTCAATAGTTACGGTATTGTTATCAATATCTGTAATCACTAAACTATCTAAAGTAACTCCTCCCTCTCCTATTGTTCCCGCTATATCCACTTTATTATCATCATCTAAAACACTCATATCTGTTCCAGCTAAAACCGTTTCACCATCATCATCTGTATCATCACCATATACAATATCTTTTTCTATTGAATTTGTAACAGTTGTTGTGTTACCATCTACATCTGTTGATGAAGCTGTAATTGTTAAGATACCATCACTTAAAACAGATAGATTAATATCTGTAACACTATATGAACCATCATCTTCAACATTTACATTTGCAACATCCATTTGAACTTCATTTCCAGATTCATCTGTAATAATCAACTTATCTAATGTAGCTCCACCCTCACCTATTGTTCCTGAGATTTTATTTGTAGTTTCACTTTTATTGATAACACTATCATTATTTCCATCATCTTCAAGAGCTACACTTGCAGGTGTTATATCTGAACCATCATCATCACTATCATCACCATATAAAGTATCTAGCATAATAGTATCAAATGATGTAGCGATATTTCCATCTCTATCTGTTGAGAGTGCTTTTAATGTTAATTCTCCATCTGCTAATGAAGATAAATCTACATCTTGTATACTATATGCTCCCTCTTCTATTACTACACCTGATACATCTATATCTAACTCTGTACCATCTTTATCTGTAATTGTTAAGCTATCAAGTGTAATTCCAGCTTCTCCAATATGTCCACTAATATCACTTATAAGATGCTCATGCGCATTAATAATATTATCATCGCTATCTTCACTTATATTTATATTATGTGCTGTTATAATTCCATCTTTATTTAAGTCATCTCCATACATTACATCTTTAGAGATAATATCATCTGTTATTATTGTATTTCCATCATTATCGGTTGAAATAGCTTGAATTGTAAGTTGTCCATCATTCAATGTAGAAAGGTCTACATCTGTAATTTTATATGAACCATCATCCTCTAATAATGAAACTTTTTCTAGGTCTAACTCTAACGATGTTCCATCACTATCTGTAACAGTTAAGCTATCTAAAGTTTTCCCCTCTTCACCTATTGAACCTGTAATTGTATTATTTTGTAGTTCTTTACTGTTTACAATATCATCATTACTTGAGTCTGATATATCTACATTAACAGAACTTGCATCAAGACCATATATAGTATCTTTTGTCATACTATCTGTTGTTGTAATTGTATTTCCATCATTGTCTGTTGATTTAGCTGTAATTGTTAATGCACCTTCACTAAACAGTGACAGATCTATATCTGAAACGCTATATGAACCATTTTCCTCTAACCAAGAAACCTCTTCTAGGTCTATATCTATAAAGTTACCTTTACTATCTGAGATAATTAAACTATCAAGACTAGAAGCATTCTCTCCTATACTACCTTGAATATCTACTAATTTTATCTCTGAATCATTAAGAACAGTATCACTATTTTCATCAATTATACCGATAGATGCTGGAGTAATATCAGTTCCTTCATCATCACTATCATCTCCATACACTATATCTTTTTCTATAGTATCTGTTACTGTGAAATTGTTGCCATCATTATCTGTTGATGATACTTGTATAGTAAGAGTTCCATCACTAAAAGCTGATAAATCTACATCTTCTACTCTATATGTTCCATCATCCCCAACACTAATAGATGCAACATTTAAACTTTGTGAATACCCTGTTTCATCTGTAATGACAAAGCTATCTAAAGTTTTAGCACCCTCTCCAATAGTCCCAGATATATCGCTTGTCATAACTTCATTAGCAACTACCACTTCATTAGCACTTTCATCTGTAATATCAAGTGTAGGATTTGTAATAGTGTAATCATCATCTGAACCATCATCACCATACACAACATCTTTCATAATCTCATCTCGAACAGAGATACTGTTTCCATCGTTATCTGTTGAGGAAGCTACTATTGTTAATTTACCATCTGCAAAATCTGATAAATCTACATCTGATACTAAATATGTTCCATCATCATTAAGAGTAATACTATTTAGTTCTATTATCTCTTGATGACCTGATTCATCACTGATTATTAAACTATCTAAAGAGGAAGCTCCCTCTCCTATTGTTCCCGATATATCACTTATTTTAAGTTCATTACTATTTATAATATCATAGTCACTTTGAGTATTTATCTCAACTTTAGCAGATACTATTTCACTATTATCATCATCTCCATCATCTCCATACGTTACATCTTTTTCAATAGTAGCTGTTGTGATAGCTTTATTTCCATCATTATCTGTTGATGAAGCTGTTAGTGTTAACATACCATCACTTAATGATGACAAGTCTACACTATTTATAGAATATGTACCATCATCAGCTATCTCTACATCTAATGTATCAAGAGCTAGTTCATTACCAAGTTCATCTAAAACTATTAAACTATCTAAAGATAAAGCTCCCTCTCCTATTGTTCCATTAATAGTATTATGAGAAATTTCGCTATCAATAATTAGTCTATTATTATTTTCATCATTAATAGTAACATTTACAGGTGTAATATCTGAACCATCATCAGTTCCATCATCACCATACACTATATCTTTGTCTATTGTTGTAGTTGTAAAAGCTTTATTTCCATCATTATCTGTTGATGAAGCTGATAGTGTTAATTCTCCATCACTTAATGATGATAAATCTACATTTTCAATACTATATGTACCATCATCAGCTATCTCTATACCTTCTAATGAAAGAGCTAACTCTTTTCCTAATTCATCTGAAATTATTAAACTATCTAAAGATGAAGCTCCCTCTCCTATCGTTCCAGAGATAATACTATTTGAAACCTCTGCACTATCAATAATAGAGTTATTATTACTATCTGTAATATTTATCGCTACTGGTGTAATCTCAGAATCATTATCCTCGCCATCATCGCCATACACTATATCTTTATGAATACTATCTGTTTTTGTTATCCTATTTCCATCAACATCTATTGATGAAGAGTAAATCGTTAATTCACCATCTGTTAAAGATGATAAATCTACATTTTCTATACTATATTCACCATATTTATTAAGTTCAACATTCTCTAACTCTATATCGAGTTCCTTGCCCGATTCATCAACAATTTTTACACTCTCTAAAATTGAACCACCCTCTCCTATTGAACCAGCAATAGTATTTGATGCTATCTCACTTGCATTACTAACATTATCTCCACTTGCATCTGTAATCATAACTTCAGCTGGTGTAACATTATTGTTATTATCGTCACCATCATTTCCATATAGAGTATCTTTAGTAGATATAGAATCTATTGTTGAACTATTGCCATCACTATCTATTGAATGTGCAGATACTGTTATATTACCATCTATGAGAGATGAAATATCTATATTTTTTAAACTATATGTACCATCACTATTTATAATTACATCTGCTAAATCTACTTCTATCTCATTTTCATCTTTATCTGAAATAGTTACACTCTCTAAACTAACTCCAGCTTCACCAAGAGTACCAACAATAGTTAGATTTGAAACTTCTTCACTATTAAGAACATCATTACCCATTGCATTAACAATATCTACTTTATTAACCTCAATAGTTCCATCATTATTTACATCATCACCATAAATAGTATCAATAGTAGCTATATCTCTTGAACTTCTACTCTCTTCACCATCTGCATTAGTAACAGTTGCCTTAATAACTATACTTTCACCCTCATCTGGAGCATCATAACTAATATTATAACCCTCGTCCAACATCGCTTGAGTTATCTCTTTATCTGTTGTTGAACCATCAGGATTTGTTATAGTAAGTGTATCTCCAATCTCTGTTTCATCACTAAAAGTAATTTTTGTATCTATTTGAGATTTAAGTTCATCTGTATTAATCGTACGGTCATTATTTGCATCTTCGGTAATAGTAACTTTAGGGGATAAAGTGTCAAATGCTTTAGTTTGTGTATTTGTAGTCGTTGCTTTATTTCCATCATTATCTGTTGATAAAGCTGTTATAACTATATCACCATCTTCAAGAGATGATAGATCTACATCAACTAAAGAATATGCTCCATTTATATCAATATTTACATCTGAAATATCTATAATAAGTTCGTTATCAGACTTATCAGTAATTATTAAACTATCTAAACTTTTTGCACCCTCTCCTATTGTTCCGATAATATCTGTAAAAGCTTCATTAGTGGGTTCAGTCAGTTCAATAGCTAAAGAGTCTATTTCTCCATCTTCATCTATATCATCACCATAGAGAGTATCAACCTCTATATTTGTAATTGTACTCGCTGTTGTATTACCTTCTGCATCTGTATAGTTAGCACTTACCTCTAACTCTTGCCCCTCTTCTGGCATACTTACTGCTGTTTTATATTCTCCTGCATCTATCATCCCTTGAGTTATCTCTACCTCTGAGTTTGTTCCATCTACAGTTAAATTTAATTTATCTCCTACTACTACTCCAGATTCTATTGAAATCGTAATATTCGCATCTCCATCTACTTCACTTGCATTTATTGTCCCATCACTATTTGTATCTTCTGCTATTTCCACTTTTGGTGCTGTTACTGATGTTCCATCTGCTTTATCTCCAGCTACTGTATCTACTACTGCTTTTGTAGTTGTACTTGCTGTTGTATTACCTTCTGCATCTGTATAGTTAGCACTTACCTCTAACTCTTGCCCCTCTTCTGGCATACTTACTGCTGTTTTATATTCTCCTGCATCTATCATCCCTTGAGTTATCTCTACCTCTG
>Ga0256842_1000092_pt1 | contig 67576 bp, 62 predicted proteins | sample 4559240metaG_FD_185973 | JGI IMG/M metagenome (GOLD analysis project Ga0256842, IMG submission 185973) | Hydrothermal vent microbial communities from Guaymas Basin, Mexico - 4559-240 | ecosystem: Environmental > Aquatic > Marine > Hydrothermal vents | place: Mexico: Guaymas Basin | collected... | reverse complement strand
GCTCTTGTAGAACTGGGAGATTCAGCTTCCATGTCCCAAGTGCTTGAGTTGGTAGAAAAGAAAATGAAAGACAGATTAAATGAATACGATTATCAAATTTTACCTTCTAATAACACAATTCGCTGGGAAAACACAGCCCAGTGGTGTAGGAACACAATGGTACAAGAAGAACTTCTAAAATCCGATTCTCTCAAAGGGATCTGGGAAATTACAGAAAAAGGAGTTGAATATCTGAAAAAAGAAAAAGCAAGCCCTTGACAACATCATCTTTGACGCCCTCTGCTTAATCAAGGAAGAACACAAAGAAGTCTACTTAAACAGTAGCATTTAAAATTTGTTTCTTGTTTTTTAAAATTTTTTACTTATAATAAAAAGTAAAAATTTTAATTTGAGGTAAAGAATGGAGGCATTAGTAAAAATTTCTTCTAAAGGTCAAGTTACTATTCCTAAAAAATTTCGTGAATTTTTAGGAACAAATTTAATTAAATTTAAAATAGAAGAAGGAAAAATTGTAATTGAACCAATAAAAGATGTAGGTGGGATATTTAAAAAGTATGTCAAAAAAAGTTTACCTTTTGAAAAAGAAAGAGAACTCGCATGGGAAAAAGTAGCAAATGAATACTGTGATTTTTCCAGATACTAATGTAATTTTACGCTATCTTTTAGCTGACAACGAAAAGCAATATCAAGAAATTTATCCATTTTTTGAATCTTTAAAAATTGGAACACAAAAGGCTATTTTACTTTCAGAAGTTTTATTAGAAGCTTTTTATGTTCTCACAAAAACATATAAAATTCCTGAGAAAGAAGCTGCAGATGCTTTGAAGAATCTTCTTCTGTATAAAGGTATTATTAATAAAGATAAAGAAGTACTTTTAGAAGCTTTTGAAATGTTCATGCAAATTCGGGGATTAAGTTTACTTGACTGTTTTCTTTGTATAAAAGCTAAGCATAAAAAGGGAAAGGTCCTCACATTTGACGAAAAACTTCAAAAGAAGTGCATTTAAACGCTTAACCAAAGAAGAACTCAGAGAAGTTTACTTAAACAGTAGCTGATGAGGCTTGTCATGCTCTACAAAATTGAAATTAAAAATTCTAAGCTTGCCCAAATTAATTTAATCGTGGAAAAAAATAATATAGGAAAAATCAAAATTCTGGAACTCATTAATCTATTGACTTATTATTTTTGTGAGTTACCTTTATAAAAAGTAATCCTTTAAAAGGAAGTAAGATGTTTACAGCAAAAATTACAAGAAAAGGTCAGATTACCATTCCAGCTAAATTTAGAAAAAAGCTTGAAACAAATGTAGTAGAAGTAGAAATGGAGGGAGATAAAATAATAATAAAACCACTCAAAAAACTTGGAGGAGCATTAAGTAAATATGCTATAAAAAATAAACCTATAGAAGATATAATTCAGATGGAAAAAGAGGTTATAAGAAATGCCTTTGCAGAAAAATTAGCAGATTGTCTTTTGTGTGCATATGACAAGAAACATTAAGGACGCAAAGGAGTTTATTGGACAATAGATAGATTAACTATAGACTAACGCTGAGACCTAAAAGTCTTGGTGCCGAATAAGTCCAAGCTGAAACAAGACTTCATACAGAAATATATATATTCTCCAGTGACAGGTCAAACACGACTACTTATGAAATGATACGACTACTTGTAAAAAGTGTCCGTCTTCTTTCGTCACTTTTTCGTCACTGGTGACCAAGTTCAAAAATGACTCCTCTGAAACGTAGAATTCAAGCGCCCCCGGCAGGACTCGAACCTGCGACACCGAGATTAGGAATCTCGTGCTCTATCCTCCTGAGCTACGGGGGCACACATTGACAAACGCTATTAAATCTCTTATATTTAATATAAAAGATTTTATAAACTTTGCAATACCAAAAAGGAGGTTTTTTTATGGCAAAAAAAGGAGAAAAATGGATTCAACACACCCATGAGTTTGAAACCACTGATGACCCCTATGCAATGAAAGCTGCTCCTGCTGGAGAGGCTATTTGCCCAAAGTGTAAAGCAGTTTTTAAAGACAAGCGCTGGTTTATAGATGAAGAACTTTATGAAGAATTAAAAGATCTGGACTCTGTCCCCCAGATTATTTGCCCAGGATGTAGAAAAGCTCTGGATAAATACGCTATGGGATATCTTTACCTATCAGGGGATTTTTGGGAACAACATAGAGACGAAATAATGAGGCTTATAAATAATGAATATGAAAGAGCAAGGGGAGTTAATCCACTTCATCAGATAATAACTATTTATGAAGAAGATGGGAAAACCGTGATAGAAACCACTACAGATCATCTTGCCCAGCGTCTTGGAAGAGCTGTGTACAGGGCATATAAAGGAGATCTGGAGTTTAGATGGTCAAAAGGCAACAAGCTTGTAAGAGTTTACTGGACAAGATAGAATGGAAGAATTCTTTCTACTCCTTTCCCTTCTTATCATCCTTTTTTCTGCAGAACTTTTTACCAATGGTATTGAACACCTGGGAGAAAAACTTACTCTTTCTCAGGCAGTAGTAGGCAGTATTCTTGCTGCTATAGGGACTGCCCTTCCAGAAACAATTGTTCCTTTAGTGGCCATACTCTTTTATCACGGAAAAAGTGGTGCTCATATAGGTGTAGGGGCAATCCTGGGGGCCCCTTTTATGCTTATTACTATGGGAATGTTTACTATTGGCCTGGGGTTAATTATGGGTAGCTTACTTAAAAAAAGAAAGTTTCAATTAGAAATAGAAATTAACACTCTAAAAAGAGACCTCTTTTTCTTTTTAATAAGCTTTAGTCTGGCTATATTTGTTCCTCATTTTTTACCAAATACCAAACAGCTACATTATTTAATCGCGATTTTCCTCTTGATAAATTACTTTATATATGTATTTTCTACTTTTAAGGCAACCAGTGTGGAGACAGAGGCAGATGCTCCGCTTTATATTTTTAGAATTTTTTCTATAAAAAATCCTCCTTTTAAATTGGATGTACTCTCGGGGCTCCTTCAGACAGTCCTTGCTGTAATTATTATGATAAAAGGAGCACATCTGTTTGTGGAAAGTTTAGAAAAACTCTCTTTTAAATTAGGACTTGATCCTCTACTTTTTTCCCTGATACTTGCTCCTATTGCTACAGAGCTGCCTGAAAAATTTAATAGTTTTTTATGGAGTATGAAGGGCAAAGATATACTTGCATTTGGTAACATGAGCGGAGCCATGGTATTTCAGTCTACTTTTCCTGTGAGTGTGGGGTTATTGTTTACTTCCTGGAATGTAAAAGGCCTTGCCTTGGTATCTGCTCTCATTACACTTTCTCTTGCCGCTATCTATTTTTTATTTGCCAAATTTAGAAAAAACATCCCTCCTTATCTTCTGTTTTTTTCCGGGCTATCCTACTTTGTTTACATTTTTCTTGTAATTTATTCTATCAAATAAAAAATGAAAAACATAAACTGGCTGAAAAACCTAAACTTCTTTGGTGTAAGGCCCGGGCTGAAAAGAATAAGCCTCTTGCTAAAAAAACTTTCCCATCCTCACAGAAAGCTTAAAGTAATTCATCTTGCAGGTACAAATGGGAAAGGCTCAACAGCTCGTATTATTTCTAAGATCCTTGAAGAACATGGTTTTAAAGTGGGGCTTTATACTTCACCTCATCTTATAAAGATAAATGAAAGATTTTTGATTAATGATGTTCCTGTTTCTGATGAAAAGTTGGATTTTTATCTCGGAAGAATAAAAGAAGCCCTCGGAGGGGACAAAGTTACTTATTTTGAAGTAACAACATCCCTTGCCTTTCTTTATTTTGCGGAAGAAAAAGTAGATTTTGCAGTGATTGAATGTGGAATGGGGGGAAGACTTGATGCTACCAATGTCCTGTGGCCTGAAGTGTCTGTAATTACTACAATTGGATTTGACCACCAGAAATTTCTGGGGAATACCCTGGATAAAATAGCACGAGAAAAAGCAGGAATTATGAAAAGAGGGGTTCCCTGTGTAATCGGAGAAGAAAAAGAAGAAACTCTACATGTTTTCAGAACAAAAGCAGAAAAAAGCAAAGTGCCTATATTTTTATTCAAAAAAGACTTTCAAATAAAATTAAAAAATAAAAAATGGTATTATTTTGGAAAAAAAGTTTTTAAAGAACTGGACCTTTCCTTACAGGGATTCTATCAGGGAAAAAATCTTGCCTGTGCTATAAAAACTCTGGAAGTCTTAGAGGATAAGGGTTTATTTAAAATTGACGAAAATGCCTTAAAAGATGCTTTGAAAAAAGTAAAAAATCCTGGAAGATACGAAAAATTTTATATTAAAAACAAAGAGATAATTTTGGATGCTGCCCATAATCCTCAGGGAATAGAGGCTCTTGTAACTTCCTTAAAAAAAGATAATTTTTGTAAATTTATATTAATCATGGGAATTACCAATCCTTATGGAGACAAAGATTTTCTGACAATGCTTGAAAAATTTTTTCATTTAGCCTCCCAGGTCTATATATGTGAATTTACTTCTCCCCGAAAAATTGTAACGCTTGAAGAGTGGAAAAAGGCTTTAATTAATCTTCAGAAATTGAAAAAAATCAGTTTCTTTCAACATCCCGAAGAAGCTTATAAAAAAGCCCTGTCACAGAGCGAACAAAAAATTTTAATCACAGGCTCTATTTATTTTATAACCCACTGGCTAAAATTTTTTAGAAATAAAGAGAAAAACTTTCTTACATAGAGTTTAAAATAAAAAATAAGAAGATTTTTAAAAATTACACTTGAAAATTACGGTAAAAGAGATTAAATTTAATTTGATGAAATTTAAAGAGCCTTTAGAGATTGCAGAAAATACTTTCTGGGTAGGAGGATGGCTTCCTGGAGATCAATTCCAATGTCATACTTATTTATTAAGAGAGGGGGAAAACTCGGTACTCTTTGATCCAGGATCTCTACTGTCCTATCCTCAAACAATAGAAAAAATTAAAAAACTTATAAATCCTGAAGATGTAAAATATTTTGTGTGCCATCACCAGGATCCAGACATAACCGCCTGTATTTCTACTTATGAAAAAGAATTCCCAAGAAAAGATAGAGTTGTGGTAACTCATTGGAGAACTCAGGTTTTACTTAAACATTATGCATGGCAAAGTAAATTTTATCTGGTAGAAAAAAATAAATGGCAACTTAAACTTCCTTCGGGCAGGGTTTTAAAATTTATTTTTACTCCGTATGTCCACTTTGCAGGGGCTATTTGCACTTACGATCCTCAAACAAAGGTCCTTTTTTCAAGTGACCTTTTCGGAGCCCTGGTTTCTCAAAATAAACTTTTTGCTGAAGAGGAAAAAGATTTTGAAGATATTAAACTTTTCCACGAACACTACATGCCAAGCAAAGAAGCCCTGTTTTATGCTATACAAAAAATAAAGTCCTTAGATTTAGAGCTTATAGCACCACAACATGGTTATATTATTCCTAAAAAACTCATTCCTTTGTTTATACAAAAACTCAGTAAGATAGAATGTGGAATTTTTCTTCTTGTCTCAGAAGTCCAGGATTTACTACATCTTTCCCGGGTTAATCAACTTTTAAATGCTCTTATGGATATATTCCTTGAACATCAATCTTTTAAACAAATTTTAAAAGAAATTTATCATCGTCTTCGCTCTGTTATTCCTCTGTTGGATTTTTATGTAATTGCCTTACAAGAAAATGCGATTATTCTTTACGAGTCTTCTGGAGAGAAGACTTATATAGAAAATTCTCAGTCATTAAAATGGATTAAAAATTTGAAAAAATCTTTTAAAAATAAAGAATTTAAAACGCCCAAGACCGTAATCCCTGAAATTTTAAGAAATAAAGATCCTAACAATTATAAATTCTATATTTTTCCTCTTAAAATAGAAGAAAATATCATTGGATTTTTTATTCTGGTATTCCCGCCGAATAAATTTAAATTTTCTCAAATAAACAGAAAGCTTTTTGAAAAATTAGGTCACATTCTCTCCTGGTACCTGGAAAAAGAACTGAAATTTCTAAATTTAAAAAAAGAAAAAGAAGAACTTTATGATCTTGCTGTAAAAGATAGGCTTACAGGAGCTTATAACAGGTTTTTTCTGGAAATAAAACTGAAAGAACTGGAGAAAGAAATTGCTCGTTATAAAATTCCTGTTTCTATAATTCTTATAGATGTGGACTATTTTAAAGAAATTAATGATAAATATGGCCATCTTGTGGGAGATGAAGTGTTAAAAAGGATTGTTAAAATATTTATAGAAAACTTAAGGAATACTGACACAATAATCAGGTATGGAGGAGAAGAATTTTTGATTTTTTTACCCCATACCACCCTTAGTAAGGCCTGTCAAATTGCTGAAAGATTAAGAAAAACAGTAGAAAATACTGTTTTTGAAATTGATGGTCATAGGATAAAAGTGACGATAAGTGCAGGCGTTGTTTCTACGAAGAACCAAAATAAAAGGGAAAAAAGTCTCAAATCCCTTATCAAAAAAGCTGACAGTCTTCTTTATTTTGCCAAGAAAAAGGGGCGCAATCAGGTAATCTGTGAAGGCTAAAGAGCTCAATCTTACAGAAGAACAAAAAAGGATTCTCAAGGAGCCAGGAGACCTTCTTGTTATAGCAGGCCCCGGGACAGGGAAAACCTATACCCTATTTGCCAAAATTACCCATCTTCTTGAAAATGAAGTAAAGCCAAGTGAAATTTTACTACTTGCTTATAATTTAAAAATTGCAGAAGAACTGAAAAAAAAGGCCCAGGAAAAAGGACTTTCAGAAATAAAAGTTGACACCTTCCACGGATTGGCATACGACTTATGGACAGATTACCATGGTAAGACTCCTCCCCTTATTACCGAGGCTGAAAAAAAGGAAATCTTGAAAAAGTTATTTCACAAACAAAAAAATCCCTTAAAACAGCCACAAAATCTAAAAACATACCATGAGTTTCTTTTAAAAAATAACCTGCTTGACTTTGAACTCCTTTTAAACCAAACGCAGTCTCTTCTTCCACATTTGCAACAAAAGTATGTGGTTATTGATGAATTTCAGGATCTGTCTCCTGAGATATGGGATTTTCTGACAAATTTTCAAGGTTCCCATTTTGTTTTTTTTGGGGACCCAAACCAGTGTATCTATGGATTCAAAGGCGTAAATCTTGAGTTTATAAAAAATGCCGTCAAAAGACTGTGCCCCAGTCACAAAGTTCTTCATTTAAGCCTGAGCTTTAGATGCCCTGAAAATATTTTAAAATTTGCTGAAAAATTTAAATGCTCTCCATGGTCTGTTCCACCTTTAAAAAGTCTTAAAAAAGGCGGCACTGTTCAGGGTTTTCAATTTAATTCCACTTTCCAAGAAAAGAAAGAAATTTGTAAATTAATAAAACAACTCCTTGGCGGGCTTAGCCTGGAAGAACAAAAACATGCTTCAACTGCTCCTAAAGACATTTTTGTATTAAGTAGATTAAAAGCGGCTTTTTATCCCTTAAAAGAATTCTTACAGGAAGAAGGGATACCCGTAAGCATTCCTGAAGAAGAAGCAGAACTTAAGTATAATCTCTGCTGTGAATTTTTAGCCAAAATTGAGACTACAATTTCAGGAATTGAAGAAAACATAAAAGATGCTCCTTTTAAAATAAGAGTCTTTTTAAAAAATTTGTGGGAATTAACAGAAAAAGATAAAGATAAATTTAAAGCCTATTTAAAATCTTTAACCCTTTCGGATTTTCTTTTACCTGCAACTGAGGGAGTAAACTTTCTTTCAATTCATGCCTCAAAAGGCCTTGAAGCCAGACATGTTTTTCTTATAGGGGCTGAAGAAGGGCTCCTGCCTTTAAAAATATTTCCTGACACCTCAGAAGAGGAAGAAAGGCGGCTTTTATATGTGGCTATTACAAGAGCCAAAGAAAGCTTTTTCTTTAGTGCAGTGACAGAAAGAAAAGTATTTAATTTTACTTTGAAAAAGGGGCTCTCCCGTTTTTTTAAGGGAGAGCCTATAAAAAAATTTAAAAAACAACCCAGAAAGCCCAAGCAGGTTGGGCTGTTTTAATCTCGCGGATCAAACTTTTCTTTCTGAGCAAATTGCCTCATTTTGGCAAGGGCCTTTTTCTCTATCTGGCGAATTCTTTCCCTTGAAACCTTAAAAATATATCCAATTTCCTCAAGAGTGTAACCCTCATATTCGCCCAAACCAAAACGCATCCTTATAATTTTCTCCTCTCTTGGAGAAAGAGTAGAGAGAAACTTCTTTATCTTTTCTGAAACATCCTTTTTCCGCGTGGCTTCATAAGGAGACGGACTTTTTTTGTTTTCAATAAAATTGCCAAGAGTGCTATCTTCATCTCCTATGGGAGTTTCTAAAGAAACAGGCTCTTTTGATGTCTCAAAAATTACGAGAATTTTTTCATAAGGCACTCCTGTTTTCTCAGCCAGCTCCTCAGGAGTGGGCTCTCTTCCCAATTCTTTAGAAAGTTCATAAAACACCTTGAATACATGGTTTCTAAGCTCCAAAAAGTGCACGGGGAGCCTGATTGTTCTTGTTTTATCAAGAATAGCCCTGGTAATAGACTGTCTTATCCACCAGGAGGCATAGGTGCTGAACTTGTTTCCCTTTCTGTAATCAAACCTATAAACGGCTCTCATTAAACCTAAATTTCCTTCCTGAATTAGATCAGCAAGAGAAAGCCCCTGCCTCACATACTTTTTGGCAATGGAAACAACCAGCCTGAGATTGGCCTTTACCATTTCATCCTTTGCCTTTTCTATCTGAAAAATATACTTCTTTACTTTTTCACAAAATTCCCTTATTTCTTTTCTGGAATATTTCCTCTGGCAGGTAGTTACAGTTTTTTCAAGATAATTGACATAAGTTTTCTTGGGCTTAAGATTGGGATCTCTCTTCCTCCATTCTTCAAGAGTATTCTTTAATTCTTGAATTTCCTTACAATACACTTCTGTAGTCTCAATCAATCTTACAATTGCCTCAAAACCTTCTCTTATCTGTTTGGAAAGTTCTTCTTCTCTTTCAGGAGTAAGGAGATCATATTTTCCCATTTCCTTAAGATATAGAGAAAGAAGCTCTTCACTTCCAGGCTCTGAAATAGGCTCTTCCTCAAGCTCTCCTTCTACAAAGGAGGAAAGCTCCTTCATCTTGTCCTGAACCTTTTTCTCAAGATAATCTTCCTTTTCATAGGGATCAAGCTCTTTCAGCTCAATACCATGGCTCTCCAACAGATCAAAAAGCTCTTCCATTTTGTCCGGATCATTGTATTCCTCAGGCAAAAGTTTGTTCAACATGTCATAAGTAAGCTTCCCAGACTTGCCCAGTTGAACGATTTTTTCAGACAATTCTTTGTTTGCCATACTTTTACCCGCCTCCCCCTTTATTATTTTTTATCAAGTGCTATATTTTAAAAATAAATATTGTGTTTCATAACTTCAATGGAATTTAAAAAATTATTCAAGTTTTTAAAATATCTTCTCGCTTATCATCCCGAAGAGTTCGGTTTAATACCTGATTATAATGGATTTTTCAAAATAAAGGAAATTTTTCAAGTCCTCATTTTTACCAAAAAATTTAAAAAAGTAAAAATAAACACTTTAATACAAATCTTTTCTTATTATTATAAAGATTTTTTTGAATTTTTAGAAGATTCTAAACTTGTAAAAGCCAAAAACCCTATGCATTCTCCTTTAACACAGGCTAACCTGGATACCCTATTAAAATTTAATACCCTGTGGACATTTGTCAAGCCCAAAATCTGGTGGAAGATTAGCCTTGAAGGATGGTGGAGGCCTGTCAATAAAAAAATAGTGCTTTTTGCAGATAAAGAACTTGCAGAAAACTGGGCAAAGGTAAAAGGTGGCATTCTCATTCAAGCTTTTCCCCACAAATTCCCGGAATGGATTAATTTTTTTAAATTTGGAGACGAAATTTTTCTGGCAGAAGAACTTCCTTTTGAGGCACTAAAAGGGCCTGCTATAGATCAAAAGTTTCTGCGAAAGTATGGGCCAAAAGAGGCTCTACCAAAAAGAGAAGAGCCTATAATTCCTTTTATGGAAAGCTTTGCAGAACACTCAGAAGAGTTTGAAGAGGAGGAAGTAGCTTACAGAAAGCTAACAAAGGGAAAGAAAAAGAAAAAACCCTGGAAGGAGTTTCAGAAACGAAAAGAGAAAGAAAAATGGGACTAAAAAATGGGACTAAGTTCCCACAGAGGCAAGGTAAATTACAGGCTCTTCTTCAGGATCAAGTCCTAAGAATTGGGTAAGTTCCTCATCAAGAAAAGCCCCAACAGGGCATGCCTTAAGGCCAATTGATTCCACTGCAAGCAAAAGATTTTCACAGATATGTGCTACATCCATAAATATGTATCTTAAGCCTCTGCTTCCATAAACAGACAAAGTTCTCCTCAAAACAGCACTCCATATAAATACAACACTGGCAGAGGAGAAAAACTCCTGTCCCAAACAAAGCTCTGCTATTTCTCTATTAAATAAGCCTTCTTTTAAAAAACAAAGACTCCAGGATTTTAAATCAAGATGATATAAACCTGGTTTTAAATCTTTGGAATAATTTACTACTAAATAAGTTTCTACAGGATATAAAGCCCCTGCTGAAGGAGCTGTTCTGAAAAGAATATCTCCTCGCTTGAGTGTAACACCCTGAGTAGCAAAAATAAGATAAGAAATTTCTTCAAGAGCAAGTCCTCTTTTATTATAACTCCTTCTGCTCCTTCTTTTCAGAAGTATCTCTAAAAAACTTTTCGTTTTTTCTAATTTCTGTAATTTCTGAAAATCCTTTATTAAAGGAATATTTTTTAATCCTTGATAACTTTTAAATGCTGGGGCAGGTGCTATTACCTCCTTTTTTCTTTTTTTAAAATATGAAATATCCGTGTCCTTTAAAAAGTTGTAAGCTTTAGAGTTCTTTAAATCCATTTTCTCCAACCCTTTTTAAAGATTTTAAAATACTTTTTGCAACTTTCAAAGATGAGGCATAGTGTTTCTTTCGCTTATACTTTCTTGAAACTGAATAGCCATGATAAAGAAGATAAACCAGTTTTACGGCATCTCTAAAAATATCCATAGCATCTTCAAAAAAAGCCCTGCAAAAGCGAAAAGTAAAGAAAAAGCTCCAGAAAAGTTTAAGTAGCTTTTCTCTATCAAAAGAAGGGGTTTTTCTCCAATCTTCAGGAAAAGGGCTATATTTTATTACTCCCAGAAATCCATAAAGAAAAAGGCAGACCTTTTCTTCTCTGGAGGCAGGGAGACTTTCCATTTCTTTGAAAATTTTATTAAGCAAAGGGTAAGAAATCAACCCTTTTTTCTCAAGCCTTCTGAAAAATGGATATATTTCATAAATAAGCTGACTTTTTCTTAAAAGATAAAACCAGGAGCTTATATACCCACCTTCAATATCTTTAAGAAGTTCGTCTCGTAATCTTTCCTTAGGCACCCCTTTAATCAATTGCTTTCTCAGACAAATGGCCTCCCAGACCTCAGGAGTAATTTCAAAAGAAAGCCTTGAGGCATGCCTAATAGCCCTTAACATCCTTACAGGATCCTGTTTAAAACGCAGTAAAGGATCTCCTATAACCCGTATAATCCCTCTTTCTAAATCTTTAAGCCCTCCAGTATAATCAATTACAAGTTGATTTTTTATGTCGTAGAAAAGGGAATTTATAGTAAGATCTCTCCTTTGAGCATCTTCCTGAGGTGTGCCATAATTTTCTTTAACTACACCGTCAAGCTCTTCCCTTCCTCTAAAAGTAGAGACTTCAACTACTTCGTTTCTGTTCACATAAACATGAACAATGGGAAACCTTCTGCCTATAAGCCTGCTTCTGGGAAAAATTTCAAGAATTTCTTCTGGAGTAGCAGAAGTGCTTACATCGTAGTCTTTTGGAGGAATTCCCAGAAGAAGATCTCTAACGCAGCCTCCTACAAGATAGGCAGTAAATCCATGGGCTGAAAGCCTTTCAACAATCCATTTTACTTTTTGAGGAATCTTTTCCACTAAAGAAATCTTTAAAGTTTTCATTAAACAAAGTATTTTTTCCTTTCTCTGGCATAGGCTTTTATAATATCACTTTTTGTTAAAATTCCCACTAAATTGCCATTCTCCACTACAGGAAGCCTCCCCACTCTTGTAGTACTATATTTTTCAAGAGAAAACATCTTACTCAAGGCAGTTTTTAAATCTTCTTCTGGATGGGTAGTAATTGGATCTGGAGTCATAGCTTCTTTTACCTTAACATACTCTCTTTTTTTTACGGGAACTCTCTCTATATCAGAAAAAGTAATAATTCCCACCAGTCTTCCATTTTCAACTACAGGGTATCCATTGTGCCCGGTAGTTTCAATAAGCCTAACAACCCTTTCTACAGTATCTTCAGGAGACACAGTAACAGGAGAGGGAGTCATGGCTTCTTTTACTTTTATATTTTGTAAAATATCCACTGCCATTTCCATACGATGCACAGGGCTGTCAAATTGAGTGGGTACCTGTTCGCAATAAATTGTATAATCCCTTGTAAGAAGATAGGAAGTAGCTGCAGATACCATAAGGGCGGGAAGAAGGGTATAGCCTCCTGTCATTTCGGAAGTCATAAGAATAGCAGCAAGGGGAGTTTTACATGCACCAGCTATAAAGCCCGCCATTCCTATTAAGACATAGCTGGCTATTTGAATACCATGAATATAGTGTGAAAAAAAAGTACCTATAGCAGCGCCCAGGAGGCCACCTATTACAATAGAAGGCCCGAACACTCCTCCACTTCCTCCACTCCCAATACTAAAAGAAGTGGCCAAAATTTTTCCTAAAACAGTAAGGATTAACAAATTAAAAGACAGATGGCCATAAATTGCTTCCTGTACATAGCCATATCCCATTCCCAAGACAGAGGGAAGAAAAAGCCCCATTGTACCAGTAATAAAAGCACCTATTACTGGTTTAAAATAGTTTGAAATTGATAACTTTTTAAAATAGTGGTGTACTCCATAAAAAGATTTTACATATAAAATTGCAAAACCAGCTGAAATAATACCAACTATAATATACAAGGGCAGCTGATCAAAATGAACACTTACTTTCGGAACCACAAAAACACTGGGAGAATGGACTCCTGTAAAAAAGCTGAGAACCAATACAAATACTACATAAGCCACAATGGAAGAAATAAAGGCAGGTATAATAGCCTGAGTTTCAAAATCTCTTTTATAAAGCACTTCCACAGCAAAAAGTGCGCCTCCTAAAGGGGATTTAAAAATACTGCCTATTCCTCCAGCCATTCCACAAACAAGGAGGATTCTTCTTTCTTTGTCAGTAAGGTTCAAAAGTGTTCCTAAAAATGAACCAAAGCCAGCACCAATTTGTGCAATGGGGCCCTCCCTTCCTCCACTTCCTCCACTTCCAATCGTTATAGCAGAAGCAATAATTTTAATAATCGTAACCCTTGGTCTGATAATACCCCTTAAATGGTGATAGGCCTTGATAGCAGCATCTGTTCCATGCCCCTCTGCCTCAGGAGCAAACCTGTAAACCAAAAACCCTGTAATAAGCCCTCCTATTGCCGTAATAATAACTACAGGGATATAAATTTTTAAATGAAAATGAAATAAAGCCGGTTCTCCTCCAGGCTTTGGAACCTCTATACCTGCAAGGTGCATACAAAATTCTGAAAAAAAATCAAGGGCCATGTAAAAAACCAGAGCACCGAGCCCGGAAATTATTCCCACAATTATTGCATAATAAAAGAGCCTCCTTTCCCGCATTTATTACTCCCTCTTAAAAGGATTTTTTAATTTTTCCCAAGCAATATTTCCATGCCCTTTTCATAAATTCTACTATTTCCAGTTACTTTTAGTTCAAGAGGATCGTAAAAAAGTATCTCCTTCTCTGCCCACTTCTGTAAAAATTCCTTCTGTTCCCTATTTATTTTCTCAATAGAATAATACCCTTTTTCTATTATATCTCGTGCTATTTCATTAAAGTATTTCTTTTTCTCTTCACTAAAATCTATTAAATAATCCACTATTTCCGTATATGCAAGCCATTTATCTCGCTCCAAAAATTCTCTTAAATCATTTCCTTTTTTCTTCACTCTTATAGCCTCTAAAATTCTTGAAATATTCCCTCCATAATATTCCCATACAAGTTCTATCTCTTCTTTATTAAATCCTTCTATGCTAAGCCATTCTTCCACCTGATTTTTTCTCAAATGGTCTATTTTCATAAATCTGCTTGTCTCCTTCATCCTCGCATCATTGTATATCCTCTCTATAAACACGGTGTTTGATGTAAGTATTACCACATGGCTCAAATGTCTCTCTTTAGTCAAACTGACACAAAAGTTTAAAAACTCTTTAAGCAATTCCCTCGTTCCGTTCCCATTTTCTATATACACATCTCTTAACTTCTGTATTTCGTCAACTATTATTACACACTTTTTTCTCTTCTCTACAATTTTTTCAAGCTCCTCTATAAATGCCTTAAACAGATTTATTTCTCTTGCCTTTATCTTTTTCCATACCTCACTTTTAAAGCCAAACACATTTATTCCTATCTTTGCTCCTCGCTCGCTTTCCCCCTTCTCCATTCCCATAAAGAATGTATCTAAAAAGTTTTCGTAAGACACAATCAGTGTCTCCCTCAAATTAAAGTACTTTACCCAATACTCTTTTTCTTTAAGCAAATAATTATCTATCACATAAGAAATCAAAGTGGTTTTTCCGCTTGACTTAGGGCCATAAACCCAGAGAATTTTTTGGGGGATTTCACTAAGCCAGTCCACAAGAAACTCTATCTCCTCCTCCCTGTCTATAAATGGTGCCCTGCGATAAGTCTCTATTCGCATTACTTCAACCCCCTTTTCTTCAAGTACACTTGCACGGCAGAAATTGCTGCTGGGGTAATGCCGGGTATTCTCATAGCCTGTCCTATGGAAACAGGTTTCACCCTGTTAAGCTTTTCCACTACCTCGTTTGATAAGCCGGGAATCACAGAATAATCAAGGTCTTCAGGAAGCCTCATCTTTTCAAGCCGCCTAAATCTCTCCACTTCTCTCATCTGCCTTTCAATGTATCCACTATACTTAACCTCTGTCTCCACCTCAGAAAGCACATCCCTTGATACTTTTTTGAGTTCTGGAATTAGCTCAGAGAGTTCTGTTATACTTACTTCAGGCCTTCTTAAAAGATCGTAAAGCTTTACAGAGTGCTCAAGAGGGCTTGAACCTATTTTTTCAAGAAAGGAGTTTATAAAAGACGGGGTGACTTTTGTTTCTTTTAAAAATTGAAGAAGTTTTTCAAAATTCTCTTTTTTTTCAAGATAAAGGCTCCATCTTTCATCATCCACAAGGCCAAGCTTTCTTCCAAGAGGAGTAAGCCTGAGATCAGCATTGTCCTCTCTAAGAAGAAGTCTGTACTCTGCCCGGGAGGTAAACATCCTATAGGGTTCGTCTGTCCCTTTAGTAACAAGATCATCTATAAGCACACCAATATAAGCCTGGGATCTGTCAAGGATAAAGGGCTCCTCTTCCCTGACATACTTTACTGCATTTATTCCTGCTATCAGTCCCTGAGCTGCTGCCTCCTCATAACCGGTTGTTCCATTCACCTGGCCTGCCAGAAAGAGCCCTGAAATAAGCTTTGTTTCAAGAGTGTGTTTTACCTGAGTGGGAATTACATAATCGTGCTCTATGCCATAACCCGGGCGTAAGATTTCTGCCTTTTCAAGCCCTGGAATGCTTCTCACCATTTTCCACTGAATATCTATGGGAAGGCTGGTGCTTATTCCATTGGGATAAACTTCCACTGTATCAAGGCCTTCTGGTTCAATAAAAACCTGGTGTCTTTCTCTATCAGGGAACCTGAAAACCTTGTCCTCAATGGAAGGACAATACCTCACTCCCCTGCCCTTTATCTTTCCGGTAAAAAGAGGCGACCTATCAAGACCACTTTTTATTATTTCATGGGTTTCTGGGGTGGTATAGGTAATAAAACACGGCACCTGAGGAAGGGGTGGCATTTTGCTTTTGTTTTTAAAAGAAAAAAGGGGAGGAGGATAATCTCCCCACTGCACCTCAAGGCGTTCATAATCTATGGTGCGGGAATCCAGCCTTGGACAGGTACCTGTTTTAAATCTACCTATTTCAAAACCAAGCTCCTTTAAACACTCAGAGAGGCTGTTTGAAGGAGGATCTCCCATCCTGCCTGCTGGGAAGCTGTTAAGGCCTATGTGAATAAGGCCGTGAAGAAAAGTGCCTGCGGTAATAATTACTGCCTTGGCCCCAAACTCCTCCTGAGCCTTGGTTCTGACGCCAATGACCCTTCTGTCTTTTACCAGAATCTCTGTCACCAGGGCCTGCTTGAGATAAAGGTTGGGCTGGGTTTCCACCACCCTCTTCATTCTGTCCTGATACTTAAACCTATCTGCCTGGGCCCTTGTTGAACGCACAGCAGGGCCTTTTCTGGTATTAAGCTTGCGAAACTGAATGCCTGTCTCATCAATAGCAAGGGCCATCTCCCCCCCAAGGGCATCTATCTCCTTCACAAGGTGCCCTTTAGCAATGCCCCCAATGGCGGGGTTACAACTCATAGCACCAATGCGCTCAAGATTTATGGTGAGGAGAAGAGTTTTACAACCCAGACGGCTTGCTGCAAGGGCAGCTTCTATTCCAGCATGCCCTGCACCCACTACTATTATGTCAAATTTATCAAGAAAAGACATCACTTAGGGAGATATAATTTGTAAATTATCAATTACTTTTTTTACACCCTTTACAGAAGTAGCAATTTCTAACGCCCTTCTTTTTTGCATTTTATTTTCCACAACCCCAGTAAGAGTAACCACACCATTGACTGTATCCACATCTATAGAAAGAGCCTTAAGTTCTGGATCCTGAATAAGTTTGCTTTTTATCCTGAGGGTTATTTCTTTATCTTTGAAATAAGAAGAGACACTCCTTTGTCCCACTCTTAAATTATTTACCACTTTTTTAACCCCTTTGACAGAGGAAGCAATTTCCACAGCCCTTTCTATCTCGGCCTTATTTTCCACAACCCCAGTAAGAGTAACCACACCATTGACTGTATCCACATCTATTTTTCTTGATTTGGTAACTGGATCTCCCAGCAACTTGAGTTTTATTTCGGCAGTAATTTTTGCATCATCCACCTGCCTTCCTACACTCCTTGGATCAGTAGCAACCTTATATCCGTGATATGCAACTCCTCCTGCGGTAACTACCATACACCCATTTAAAAAGAGCAATATCAGAAAACAACATAAATATAAAATCCCTTTCTTAAAGTGCCCTTGATTTTTTCCGATTAAGTAATTAAAATATTTCATAGGAGGCTCGGATATGGATGTTAAAAACTTAAATTATGCACCAGAGATTAATTTTAATACAAAATCCATTTCTTCAAAGGGGCAAAAGCCAGAAAATCTTTTTGAAGATTATTTGAAGATTGCCTTAAAAGAATTGGAGCAACTTGAAGACCTTCAAGCTACTGAAAAACAAAAAATTAATCTTCTCTCTCAAAAAATAGAAAATGCCTTATCTTTAATGGCAAAAATTGATCTATTAGATACTTCTTCCTCCAGAACCCTGGGAGAATATCTTTTATCTCAGGCTATTGAAATAGAAAAACTTGCTGAAGGTATTTCTCAGGAAAACTTGAAGAAATTTTATAAAGAATATGCCGTAACCATTGGAGTTGAAGCCCAAAAAATGTTGCAAGGATTTTATTCTTAACTTTTATTTTTGGTTTATAGCCATTTTTAACAGCTTTTCCACAAGTTGTGTAAATTCATAACCTGCTACTCTGGCAGCAAGTGGGAGTAAGCTTGTTTCTGTCATCCCTGGAATAGTGTTTGTCTCAAGTACATACACTTCGTTTTCATAAATTATCATATCTGTTCTACTGTAATGCCTGAGTTTTAATGCCTTATGGGCAATCTTTCCATATTCTTGAGCCTTTTTATAAAGATTTTCAGGAATAGGTGCGGGACATACCTCTTCTGCCATTCCCGGGGTATATTTGGTTTTATAATCAAAAAATTTTGATCCCCTGGGAATAATCTCCACTACAGGGAGCACCTCCTCTCCAAGCACTCCCACAGTAATTTCTCTTCCCTGAAGGAACTTTTCCACAAGTACTTCTTTATCTATAGCAAATGCCTTTTCAAAGGCTTCTTCAAGCTGTGTCCAGTTTTCTACGATTGAAAGCCCTATGCTTGAACCCTGAGTTGCAGGTTTTATGACAAGAGGCAAGCCAAGAGTTTTTGCGTATTCAGTTGCTACTGTAATCTCGTGTTTAGTAAAGGTCCTCCCTTCCGGTACTTTCAGGCCTGCCAGTTTATAAAGTTCTTTGCTAATTCCCTTATGCATGGCAAGAGCGCTTCCCAGCACTCCTGCTCCCTGATAAGGAAGCCCTATGGAATCAAGAAAGCCCTGAAGCACTCCATCCTCTCCTCCAGGACCATGCACCACCAGAAAAGCACAGTCAAATTTATCTTTTTCTACAGCAAGTCTGGGAAGATCTATTGCAGGGTCAAAAAACTCCACTTTGTGTCCGAGTTTTTTTAAAGCACTTTCAACAGATTTTGCGCCTTTAAGAGATACTTCCCTTTCAGATGAGGTGCCTCCAGCAAGAAGAGCCACTCTCAAGGCATTTTTTAAGGGCATCCTTTGCCTCCTTTATCTGATTCAACTTCTGAAGAGATGCAGGAGAAAAACTGAGTTTCCCAAAAATCTTTTTTTCAATTCTTTTAGAAAAACGATACAGGAAGTTTATTCTGGCAACTCTTTTTTCTGTCTTACCATACCTTAAAATAAGATCCTCAAATCTTTCATCAAGGCTTACAATCTCTTCATGCTTTACTCTTTTGTCTGCATAAAAAACTATTTCTTCAGGCCAGACTTTGTTATAAGGCTTCCTCGGTTTAAAAAATACATGTGCCCCTACAATCCTGGCTACCTCTTTATAACCGAGCTCTTTTATAAACCTTTCACCAGCCTTTGCATGATTTTCTCCAGTCTTTAAAGTGGCAAACTTTTTAACATCATGAAGAAGACCTCCTGCTACGAGAAGCTGCAAGTCAAGATCCTCTCCTTTTTCTATAAGGGCACTACCCAAAACCCCGGAGATAAGAGCAACCTTTTCAGAATGCCGAATAATGTGAGAAGGAACCCCTTCTGTTTTTAAAATTTCATAACATTTTTCTAAATCAGGCACTTTTAAAGTTTCCATAGCTTAATTATCCCCCAGAATACAGGAGCTGCAAACATTATTCCATCAATTCTATCAAGCAAGCCTCCGTGCCCTGGAATAAGGGCACCAGCGTCTTTTTTTCCTACCGCTCTTTTCAAAGCAGACTCAAATAAGTCTCCCAGAGCACCAGAAATAGCAAGAACAATTCCTAAAGCCAGAGCTTCAGTCTCAGAAAATAAATGCAGAAGTGAACTGAGAAACATGGAAACCAAAACTGCAAGGAAAATTCCTCCCCAAAATCCCTCCCATGTCTTCTTGGGTGAAAGCTTCGGACAAAGTGCATGCCTGCCAAAAAGTTTTCCGCTAAAATATGCCCCTGTATCTCCTGCAAATACCACAGTTAATAAATAAAACAAAGAAGCTCTTTCTCCGATTTTTATAAAGTACAAAAGAGGATAAAATCCGAGAAAAATGTAAAAAGGGGCAAACCAGAAAGGCAAATATTTTTTGAAAAAAAGGGCAGGATCAAAATCCGGAATAGAAAGAATAAAAAAACAGAAAAGAAAAAGAAAAAAAGAAAAAAATGGTGGCATAGAAAAGACGAAACACAAACTGAAAACAAGAACAATAACCAAAGCACCTGCCAGAAAAAATTCTTTGGAGAACTCAAAAAGCCCGGAAATCTCTTTAAAGCTTATTAACACCACCAGGAGTAAAAAAGAAAAAAGAAGATAAACATTTGACTTGAAAATTAACGGAATTAAAAGAGGATATAAAACAAAACTTGAAATTATTCTCTTAAAATTCATTTATCCTACCAAAGCGTCTTTCTCTTCTTTGAAAGTCTTCAAGAGCTTTAATGTACTCTTCTTCTGTAAAATCTGGCCAATAAACAGGAGTAAAGTAAAATTCGGTATAGGCCATCTGAAAAATCAAAAAATTGGAGATTCTCATTTCTCCACTTGTTCTTATAAGAAGATCCGGGTCAGGCATATCTGCTGTGTAAAGAAATTTTCTAAAAAGCTCTTCTTTAATTTCTGAAGGGTCAAGTTTCCCTTTTTTCACCTCTCCACAAATTAATCTGACAGCTCTTAAAATTTCAGCCCTTCCACCATAACTCAGGGCAAGGCAAAGGGTGAGTTTTTTCCCTTTTTCTGTTTCCTTTTCAGCCCATTCCAGCATTTCCTGAATATCCTGAGAAAAGTCTTCTCTATCTCCAATGACTTTAAGACGAATCTCTTGCTGTCTAAGCTCCGGCACCTCCTTTTTTAAATATTCCTTAAGCAGAGAAAAAAGAAATTTTTTCTCTTTTTCTGGCCTTTGCCAATTTTCCTTGGAAAAGGCATAAAGGGTAAGATACGGAATTCCAAGAGAGCGAGTTTTTTGAACGATTTTTTTTACTACTTCGGCTCCTTTTTTATGACCATAGACTCTAGGTAAGCCTCTTTGCTTGGCCCACCTCCCATTGCCATCCATTATAATGGCCACATGCCTTGGCAAACGATCCGGATCAAGCATCCCGCTTTTCACATCCCTAAACTGCCAATATCTCCTTCTCCTTCTCCTTCAAAGCCTCCTCAATTTTTTTTATATATTCATCTGTAAGTTTTTGAACCTTTTTCTCAAGCTGTTTATATTCATCCTCAGAAATCTCACCTTCCTTTTTGGCAGACTTAAACTTATCAAGAAGCTCTCTTCTCAGATTTCTAATAGCAATTCTTGCCTCTTCTGCAAGCTTTCCAGCAACTTTAATAAGTTCCTTTCTTCTCTCCTCTGTTAAAGGAGGAAGCACTATACGAATAACCTTTCCCTCAACCGAAGGATTTACCCCAAGATCTGACTTCTGAATAGCTCTCTCTATTTCCTTTACTAAGTTAACATCCCAGGGCTGAATAACCAGCATTTTTCCCTCAACCACTGTTACTGTAGCAACCTGAGTAATAGGCATCTTGGTACCATAACAATCCACCTTTATTCCCTCAAGAAGAGAAACAGAAGCTCTGGAAGTTCTTATATGGGAAAGTTCTTCTTTAAATTTTTTCAGGGTCTTCTCCATCTTTTTTTTTGTCCCTTCTATATGGGAATTCACTTAAACCACCTCCTTTCTAATAAGAGTCCCCACCCTTTCTCCAAGTACAGCCTTTTTGATGTTCCCGGCATTTTTTATGCTAAATACCAGAATAGGAAGATTATAATCCCTTGCCAGAGAAAAGGCAGTAGCATCCATAACCTTTAAATTCTTTCTAAGTGCTTCTATAAAAGTAAGCTCATCAAACTTTTTAGCATCAGGATAGGTAAAAGGATCTTTGTCGTAAACTCCATCTACTTTTGTTGCCTTAAAAAGAATGTCTGCTTTAAGCTCAAGGGCACGAAGAGCAGCTGCAGTGTCAGTGGTAAAAAACGGATTTCCCGTTCCACATGCAAGCACAACCACCCTGCCCTTTTCTAAATGTCTCATGGCTTTTTCTCTTATGTAGGGTTCCGCAACTTCTATCACCTCAAGGGCTGACATTACCCTGCAATCAAGGCCCTTAGTTTCAAGAGCATCCTGAAGAGCAAGGGCGTTGATAAGAGTAGCAAGCATTCCCATATAGTCTGCCCTTGCCCTCTCCATTCCCTGCTTTTCCCCTGCCACACCTCTAAAAATATTACCCCCTCCTATTACTATACCAATTTCCACTCCAAGCTCATGAACCTCTTTAAGCTCTTTGGCAATTTGAGAAAGCACTGCCCCGTCAATACCAAAATTCTTCTCTCCAAGAAGGGCCTCTCCTGAAAGCTTGAGCAAAATCCTTTTATATTTAGGGACTTCACTCACCCCTACTCTCCTATCTGAAATCTGCAAAATCTTTTAATAACAATTTTTTCCCCAGTCTTGGCAATAAGTTCATTTAAAAGATCCTGAATAGTAACATCTGGATTTTTTATAAACTCCTGTTCAAGAAGGACATTTTCCTTGTAAAACTTTTCAAGCTTCCCTTCAATGATCTTGGGAATAATATGCTCAGGTTTACCCTGTTCTCTAAGCTGCTCTTCGTAAAGCTTTTTCTCTCTTTCCAAAACTTCCTGAGGGACCTCCTCTCTTCTTACTGCAATAGGACTGGTTGCTGCTATCTGCATAGCTACATCATGGGCAAACTGTTGAAATTCATCTGTCCTTGCCACAAAATCTGTCTCACAATTAACCTCTACAAGGACTCCTATCTTTTTATTACTGTGAACATACGCCGCCACAATCCCTTCAGAAGTGGCTTTAGAAGCCCTTTTAGCAGCTATGGCAAGACCTCTTTTCCTCAGAATGTCTATAGCCTTTTCAATATCTCCACCTGCTTCTTCAAGGGCTTTTTTACAATCACTAAAACCTGCAGCAGTGCGCTTCCTGAGTTCTTTAATAAGCTCTATGCTTACCTGCCCCATCCTTGCCTCCTCCTTTGCAAAAATTTTTTATTCTTTTTCCTTTTCAAGCATTCTGGAGGCTTCTTCCTCCATTTCTGCTTCCTTCTCTTCCTCTTCTAAAATTTCCTGGATAATTTCTTCAGCCTTTTCCTCCTCTGATTTAGTCTCCTCCTCAACCATTTCTTCTTTATCACTCATAGCAGCTACTTTTTCTTTGTAAATTTCAAGCCCCTCAAGACAGGCATCTGCAATCTTACTGGTAAGAAGCTTTACAGCCCTTATTGCATCGTCATTTCCAGGAATTATATAGTCTATAAGATCGGGATCACAATTGGTATCAACTATGGCCACAATAGGTATGCCAAGCTTCCTCGCTTCTTTTACAGCAATTTCTTCATATACAGGATCTACTATGTAAAGGGCCTGTGGGAGGCTCTCCATGTCTTTTATTCCTGCAAGATTTCTCTCAAGTTTTTTCCTCAACCTCTCAAGCTTAAGCCTTTCCTTTTTTGGGAACCTCTCAATTGTGCCATCCTCAAACCAGGACTCTATTCTCTTTAGCTTCTCCACACTCTGGCGAATGGTCTTAAAGTTAGTAAGAGTGCCTCCAAGCCACCTGTGATTTACATAAAACATCCCACACCTTTCAGCCTCTTCTTTAATGGTTTCCTGAGCCTGCTTTTTGGTCCCCACAAAAAGAAGTTTTCCTCCTTCAGCCACCAGATTTACCACAAATTCATAAGCAATCTCAAAGTACTTAATGGTCTGCTGAAGGTCAATAATGTGAATTCCATTTCTTTCTCCAAAAATAAAAGGCTTCATTTTGGGATTCCAGCGACGGGTCTGATGCCCAAAGTGGACACCTGATTCAAGAAGCTGCTTCATAGTAATGTGGCTCATCTCCACCTCCTGTGGGGTTTTTTCTTCCGCCTGAGCCGGACTTTAACCCAGGACCCTGATTACTCAGGGCACCCCTTTTTTCTCAGGCGTGTTTTTTATTTTGCTCCCTAATTTAAACATCTTTTTCTTTTTTTTCAACTTTTTTTGGAAGATTTCTTGCATATTGACCAAAATTTATTTTGTGCTATATATAACGCTATGGGAAAAAGAAAAAAAGAATCTGTCAAAAATCAATACAATCACGAATTTTGTATTATAAAAAGTGATACCAATAAAAATAATTATAAAATTTGTGGAAAAATCTGGATAGAAGGAGAAAATGGGACTTTTCTGGGAATAGGCAGATTAATCCTCCTTAAAAAAATTCAGAAATATGGTTCTATTTTAAAAGCAGCTAAAGCCATGAATATGTCTTATAAAAAGGCCTGGGAGCTTGTTGATTCCATTAATAAACAGGCTAAAAAACCTATTGTAATTACTAAAAAAGGAGGGAGACAAGGTGGAGGCACAGTCCTAACAGAAGAAGGTAAAAAACTTATAAAAGAATTTGAAAAACTTCAACAAAAATTTAAAAATTTTCTCAATAATGAAATTACCAAATTATCCAGTTTAAGAGATTGATTTTTAATCAATCTTCCATAATTCTTTTCACCGGGGGCGTCTTAACAGGCCTTTCAGGAATAAGACCTGTAGGTTTATAATAAAGGATCAAAAGCATCGTAATTCCAAAAAGTATATAAGTAAGCCATACCGGCTCAAATGGGATGTGAAAAATCTCTTTAATATCATACTTATAAATGTCAAGAAACACAATGACTATCACATAAGCCAAAACTCCCAAAGCTACACCTTTGTTATTACCTTTACCACCAAGAAGAATCATTAGAAATGGAAAAAATGTCCATTCCACCCTGGTAAAGGAATTTGCCACAATATTTCCTGTATAAAAAGAGTAAAGAACTCCCGCTATTGCTCCAATAGCAGAGCCAATAGCCATAGTCCTCATTCTGAGCTTCATAATGTCCCTTCCAAAGCACTTTACTACATCTTCATTCTCTCGCATTGCTTTAAGAACTCTGCCATAAGGAGTATTTAATAATTTTTCCATAAATAAAAAACTTAGAAAAGCAAATACAAGAACTATTCCTGCAAAAATCCATCCTCTTTTTTCTCCCGGAGCAAAGGCCAATATATCAGGGGTAGAGATTCCATAATAACCACCAATAATGCTAAGGTTATAAACACAAACAAGAAAAATGGCTTCGCTAATAGCAAGAAGAGTTACACCAAGATAATCTGCCTTTAACTTTGCACTGGGTAAAATGAAAATCATACCCACTACAAACCCTACTACCATGGCAAGGAGTATAGCTATCAGGAGAAGAAATATGCCGGCAAGGGGATGGGCTGCAATTATTTCATTCATCCTAGCAATGGCAAAAGTACTTCCCTCAATAAGATCCCCTTTCACACCAAAGTACCAGATAAGAAGCCTGTTTAAAATTCCACCTACTGAAATAGCTCCAACCAGCACAGAAAGAGCTTTTCCAAAGTTTGGAATACCTGCATATCCAAATTCCATATTTAAAGACACTGCTACAATGTAATAAATACCAAACCAGAGCAAAATTAACTGCAGTATGTCCATCATTTTTTAGGCCTCTTCCCCCAGTTTATTCCCATTATTCCTGAAGGCACGAAAAGTAAAGTAATTATCATTATCACCAGGGCTACCACCTTTCCATAAACCAAAAACCCGGTTCCAAATATAGAAGAAAGATAATAAGTAATTAAACTTTCAGAAAGGCCGATGATATACCCCCCTACGAGGGCACCGGTAATGTGTGTTAACCCTCCTACAATACTTGAAGCAAAGATAGAAATGATTATAATATCTCCGGTCATGGGAACGATTTCCTGCATAAAAGGAAGTAGTCCCCCAGCTACTGCTGCAAGTGCCCCAGAAAGAGCCCATGAAAATGCCCTGGTTTGCTCCACATTTATTCCCATAGTTTCTGCAAGGTCAGGATTCTCCATGGAAGCCCTGAGAGCAGTGCCAAATTTAGTCTTATAAAGCAGCAGGTATAAACAAAAAAGAAGAAGGAGAGTAACAGCAATGGAGACAAAAAAGATGCCCTTAATTCCAAAAATACTGAAATCAAGCTGAGAAAAAACAAATTTGGCCTGAGTAAAGCCCACAATTTTGCTTAATATTTCAGAATAAGCCCCAATTGTGCCCAGCAAAATAAGGTCTATAGCAAGGGTTGCAATCATCAAAATTTCTACATCTGCCCTTCTTGCTACAAGTGGCTTCAAAATAAGATAAGTTGAAAACCCTACTATTGCACCTGCTATGAGGAGAAAGGGTAAAGAAAAGTAAGGATGAATATGAAATATCCTGAGAAGAGTAACAGCTATATAACTTCCTACAATGGCAAAACTTCCCTGGGCAAAATTTGGTACATTAGTAGTAATATAAGTGAGAGTTAACCCGAGAGCGAGTAACACCAACAAATTGGAATAGATTATGGCACCTTCTAATACCATTTCTAACTCCCACTAATCCCCAAAAAGTACTCCTCAAACTTCTCATGCTCAAGGAGCTCCTTTGCTCCTCCCGCAAAAGCCACTTTACCACTCACAAACATATAACCATTGTCACTTACTTCAAGCGCTCTTTTTGCATTTTGCTCAACCAGCAAAATAGTAAGCTTAAATTGATCTCTCATTTCAATTATTTTCTGGAAAATTACTTCTGCCAATTTAGGGGAAAGCTGAGCAGTTGGTTCATCAAGCATAAGAAACTCAGCCTCCCTTACAAGAGCCATACCCATAGCAAGAAACTGCCTCTGCCCCCCGCTCAAAGTATTAGCTTTTCTTTTTAATATTTTCTTGAGTTCTGGGAAAACAGAAAGTGCAACATCTATTCTTTCCTTTACTCGGGCCTTGTCAAGCACATATCCTGCTATCTTGAGATTCTCTTCCACAGTAAGATTTACAAAAACATTTCCCGTTTGAGGAAGATAAGCTATTTTCATTCTCACTTTTTCATAAGGAGGTACCCTGGTAATATCCTGGCCCTTGTAAATTATCTGTCCTGAATAAATATCATTTAAACCAAAAAGACTTTTCAAAAAGGTAGACTTACCGCTACCATTTGGGCCTACAATAGTAGTAATCTTATGGGGTTCTACATGCGCATCTATTCCAAAAAGAATTTGCAGCTTCCCATATCCCGCATTTAAACCCCTTACCTCTATCATCTCATTCCCCAATGTAAATTTCAACTACTTTAGGATCCTCAAGCACTTTTTTAATTCCCTGCTCTCCCCTGCCTTCTGTAATTATTTCTCCATTAAACATTACATAAAGCCTGTCAATGTAACTCAGCACTATATCAAGCCTATGTTCAATTATAAGGAAACTTATTCCCCGGGTTTTTAATACAAGTATATGGCTAAATATCTCGTGTGCAAGCCCCGGGGCAACTCCTGCAATTGGTTCATCCATTATAATAAGTTTGGGACGGGTCATAAGTGCCCGTCCTATTTCCACAAGTTTCATTTGCCCACCACTAAGTTCTCCAGCTTTTCTATTGACAAGATGAGAAAGCTTTAAAAAATCAAGAATTTTAATCGCCCTTTCCACAAGTTCTTCTTCTTTCTTTAGCCAACTTCTATAAATAAGGGCCTTCCAGGGACTCTCTCCTGGATTTATCGCACCTATAAGCAAATTTTCAAGGACTGTAAGTTCTTTAAGAGGTTGGGGAGTCTGGAATGTTCTAACTATTCCGCAGTGATAAAGTAAATTGGGTTCCTGGTTGGTTATATCAGCCCCTTTAAAAAATACTTTGCCACTGTCTGCTTTTAAAGTCCCGCTAATTACATTAATAAGAGTGGTCTTTCCACTTCCATTGGGGCCTATAATCAGGGCAACTTCCCTTTCATCTACATTTATGGAAACATTATGTAAGGCCCTAAATCCTCCAAAATACTTTGTTATCCCTTCTGTTCTTAAAAGTTCTTTCATAAAAATCTACCTTCTCAGCCAGCTTATTTTCCCGGTTTCACAGTCCCATATGCCTGCAAGTTTCCAGCCATCTGAAGTAACAATATGAATTCCATAATTTCCCCTCGCCCTGTCATTCCATTTATTAAACTCTATTTTTCCGGTAACCGGAGTTATACCGTAATTTCCTAAGCTATATTTTTTTACATCTTCTTTTACTTTTTTTACATAAAAATCGGCGTTAAAACTTCCTGTTTCCTTCAAAACTTCTGCATAGGGAATAGTGGCAATCCATAGCGCGTCATAACTATTAAGTACATACTGAGGCACTTCTCTGCCATAGCGTGCCTTAAGCATTTTTACGGAAGGTCCTCTACTATAAAAAATGGTGGAATAAAATTTTATTTTTACGGCCTTATCTTTTGCTTCTTCAAGCACTTTGCTGCTATCAACAATTCCATCAGAACCAAACCACTTATAAGAAAGAAGGGGCGAATCTTCCTTTATCTGAGAAAGAAGAGTTGCAAGTTCTTCAAAACCTATAGCTAAAACGGCAGTATCTCTGGGAGATTTCCCTTTAAGAAGCCCTGTCATTCTCTCAATATAGGGGCTCCAGTCAGAAGGCTCAGGAGTCGCTGGATAGCTTATTTCATCCAAAATTCTAATTCCCTTTAAGTTGTGCTTAACAGCTTCTTCCAGGCCTTTACCCCAAGGATCTTCTCTATAAACCACAAGAAGATTTTTTACTCCCAAATTTTTTAATACCTGAGCTATAACCTTCCCCTGAAATCCGTCATTGGGCACTATTCTAAAAATATATTTTTTTTGTTCAGGGCTTGTAAAACCAATCATATAAGGAATAGCTGTGGAATAAGAGAAAATTACCATTTTATTGGAAGTAACATAATGTCTTACATTTTTTAATTCTCCGCTGGAAATAGGGCCAATAACAACATTAATCCCTTTTGCCTTAAGTACCTGTAGTTTTTTAATACATACAAAAGGATTTGTTTGGGTATCTTCTACAAAAAATTGAATCTTATAAGGCAATCCTTGAGATTTTAAATAATTTTCTATATCAGGCTTTGCCAGATTAAGCCCCTGTTCAATTTGATGCCCAAAAGTTGCAAGAGAAGCAGAAAGGTCTATAAGAACTCCTATTTTTAATACGTTTTCCTCGGCAAAAGAGTTGGAAAAGAAACCAAAAATCAAACTGAAAATAAGGCAAAAAAGCACCTTAACTCCTTTTCTCATACTGCTTCCCTCCTTTCAATAATAAAAAAGGGGGGAGCCCCCCCTTTTTGAATAAATTGAATTTATTGTTTTATTGTCCAGGCAACTTTACCAGTGGTAGAATCCCAAATGCCAGCAGTTTTCCAACCTTCGGGGGTGACAATATGAATAGCATAGTTTCCACTTGCTCTATCATTCCATTCATTCAAGACTATTGGGCCAGTAACAGGCTTAACCCCCCATACACCTTTGCTGTATTCTTTTACATTTTTACGAATCTCTTTTACAAGTACATCTGCATTATACTTTCCGGTGGCTTTTAACATATCAATATACGACTTAGCCAATACCCAGATAGCATCGTAAGAATTAAGTGCGTATTGTGTAATCTCTTTCCCATACCCTTTTTTTTCATATTCTTCTTTAAGTGCTTTTGCAGATGGACTTACACTGTAAAAAATGGTAGAATAAAGTTTTATTTTTATAGCCTTATCTTTTGCCTCTTCTAACACCTTGGAGCTATCCACGCTGCCATCAGAACCAAACCACTTATAGGAAAGAAGAGGAGAATTATCTTTTATTTGAGAAAGAAGAGTTGCTACTTCTTCAAAAGTTATAGCTAAAATAGCAGTATCTTGAGGAGAATTACCTTTTGCAAGCTTTGTCATTTTTTCAATATAAGGACTCCAGTCAGAAGGCTCAGGAGTGCTTGGATATCCAATTTCTCCAAGGATTTTTATACCAAGCTTTTTGAGATTGTCTACAGCAGCATTTTCAAGCCCCCTACCCCAGGCATCTTCTCTAAAAATTACAAGCACTTTTTTATAACCGAGGCTCTTAATAACACTGGCTATTGCTTTACCCTGAAAGGCATCGTTTGGCACAAACCTGAAAATATACTTCTTTTCCTCAGGCTTAGTAAACCCAAGCAGACTGGGAAGAGCAGTAGAAGAAGGAGAAATTATAATCATTTTATTAGCAGTTAAATAGTTTGAAATATTTTTAACTTCACTACTTGCCATAGGCCCCACTGCCAAATTTACTCCCTTTGCTTTAAAAGCCTGGACTTTTTTCAAACATATAGAAGGATTAATTTGAGTGTCCTCTACATAGATTTCTACCTTATAGGGATATCCCTTGGATTTAAAAAACTTATTAACCTGTTCCTTTGCAATAGAAGCAGCATTTTTTATATCGGTTCCGATAGTAGACAGAGAGCCTGATAAATCTGCAAGCACCCCGATTTTTATAGTTTGTTCAGTTGAAGTTTTAGAAGTTGCTTCTTCCCCAGTTTTTTTCTTCTGAGGATTTGAACAACCTGAGAGGAGCAAAAGTAATGCCAAAAATATACTCCACAAAGCCCCATACTTTCGCATAGCTCACCTCCAGTTGAGTTTTTCTTAAGTTATTTTTACTTAACACTAAAAAAAATTTTTTCAATATAAAAAACAGCTTAACTTTAAAATTTTTTATTATATTCTATAATTGGGAGCAAAAAACAGAAGGAGGGAGGAATTATGGAACGGACCTTAGTGATGATTAAACCTGATGGAGTAGAAAGGAATCTCGTTGGCAAGGTAATTTCCATTTTTGAGGAAAACGGCTTAAAAGTAGTGGCCCTGAAAAAAGTGCGTCTTAGCAAAAAACAGGCTGAAGCCTTTTATATTGTCCACAAAGAAAGGCCTTTTTACGATAGCCTCACCACTTACATGAGCTCAGGCCCTATTGTGGCTATGGTGCTTGAAGGAGAAAATGCCATAAAAAAAGTAAGGGAAATAATGGGAGCAACTGACCCTGCTGAAGCAAAAGAGGGTACTATAAGAAAACTTTTTGGCATTGACAAGGAAAAAAATACGGTGCATGGCTCTGACAGCCCTGAATCTGCTGCTAAAGAAATTCCTTTCTTTTTCAGTGAATTTGAATTAATAGCGGCTGAATAATGACAGAATTGGAGTGGCTAAAAAAAATTTATCCTTATCTGGGGAAGTCTTTTAAAAACGAAGATTGTGCTGTTATAAAAACCGGACACAAATACTTCCTTTTTACCACAGATGCCCTGGTTGAAGGGGTACATTTTCATTTGTCTTATTTTAATTATTACAACATTGGATATAAACTGGGAGCAATCAATTTAAGCGACATTGCTGCCGGAGGGGGGACCCCCCTCTGGGCTCTTTTGAACCTGGGCACAAAAGAAATTAGTGAAAAAACTATTGAATTTTTTGAAGGCCTTTATACCTGCCTCAAAAATGCAGGGGCTCAAATTATAGGAGGAGATACAGTAAAAAGTTCTGTTTTTTTTTGTAGTTTAACCCTAATTGGAGAAACAAAGTATCCTCTTTTAAGAAAAGGAGCAAAAGTGGGGGATTTAATTTTTGTTTCAAAGCCCCTTGGTGAAAGTGCAGCCTTTTTGCGATTCATAAAAGAAAAAGATTTAAATGAAATTCCTGAGAATTTAAAAACTGCCCATCTTAAACCCATTCCTGAAATAGAGCTTGGCAAAAGGCTCTCGGAATTGAAAATTCCCTCTTCCTGTATAGATATTTCAGACGGATTGGTGTTGGATCTTTCCAGAATTTGCGAAGAAAATGGTCTTGGAGCAATTCTCTGGCAAGAGAAAATCCCTATAGGAGCGGAAGCAACCTTTGAGGAAGCTCTCTACGGGGGAGAAGATTATGCCCTGCTTTTTACCGTCCCTAAAGAAAATGTTGATAAATTAAAAAAACTTGAGAAAATGTTAAAAAAAGAACTCTTTTGTATTGGGCAGCTTATAAAAGAAAATAAAATTTATTTAGAAGAAGGAGACAAATTTGTCCCTTTAAAAAAGCAGGGTTTTGACCATTTCGCTAAATAGTAAAGTAAAATAAAAAAACAAATCATGAAGGAAATACCTAAACTAAAAATAGGCAATATAGAAGTAGATATTCCTATAATTCAGGGAGGAATGAGTGTAGGTATTTCTCTTTCAAATCTTGCTTCTGCTGTGGCCAGAGAAGGAGGAATAGGAGTTATAGGTGGAGCTGCTATTGGAATGCTTGAATCTGATTTTGAAAGAAATTTCAGAGAAGCGAATAAAAGAGCTTTGAAAAGAGAAATAAGAAGAGCCAGAGAAAAATCAAATGGAAAAGGGGCTATTGGCTTAAATTTGCTTGTAGCTCAATCTGATTTTGACGAGCTTTTTCTTACTGCTATAGAGGAAGAAGTGGACTTAATTTTTATGGGTGCAGGACTTCCCCTTAAACTACCCCTCCCAGCAGATAAATTGAAGAGAGTGCATACTGGCTTTGTTCCGATTGTATCTTCTCCAAGGGCTGCAAAGCTTATTTTTAAATATTGGGCAAATAACTACAAAAGAGTCCCTGATGCTGTAGTAGTGGAAGGGCCTCTGGCCGGGGGGCATCTTGGATTTAAAAAAGACCAAATTTTTAAACCTGAATATCAGCTTGAAAAGATTCTCCCTCAGGTTGTTGCAGTAATTAAAGAATACGAAATTGCTTTTAATAAAAAAATCCCTGTAATTGCAGCTGGTGGAATTTACACAGGAGAAGACATTAAAAAATTTTTAGAGCTTGGAGCTTCTGGAGTCCAAATGGGCACCCGTTTTGTGGCCACATATGAGTGTGATGCAGCCCCTGAATTTAAAGAGGCTTATATAAAAGCTAAAAAAGAAGATATAATAATTATTGAAAGCCCTGTAGGACTGCCTGGAAGGGCTATTAAAAATAAGTTTCTTGAAGAAGCAGCCCAGGGCAAGAAAAAGCCAAAAAAATGCACCTGGAAATGTTTAAAACCCTGTGATTTTAGAAAAGTACCTTATTGTATTGCACTGGCTTTAACAAATGCCAAAAGAGGAAAATTAAAAGAAGGATTCGTCTTTGCTGGAGCAAATGCCTATAGAATAAACAAAATAATTTCTGTAAAAACATTAATTGAAGAACTTCTGGAAGGATATTTAAAGGCAGGGGGATAATCCCCTGCCCCCACATTTTACTTTTCTACATTTATCTTGATCACTTTCTTTACCTCTTCGGGCTTCTTGGGAAGCACTATTTTAAGCACGCCATCTTTATATCGGGCTTCTACTTTATCCTCCTGTACTTCACACGGAAGCTGAATAGCCCTCATAAAACTACCATAATATCTTTCCATTCTATAGAAGTTTTCTTTTTTCTCTTCCTCTTCGCGTTTCTTTTCACCCTTTATTACAAGTACATTGTCACTAAGACTGATTTCCATATCTTCTGGTTTTACTCCAGGTACATCTACTTTTACAATAACTGCGTCATCTGTTTCTGAAACATCTACAGCAGGTGCCCATTCTACACCTTCCCATTTTTCTGGCACATAAGTTTTACCAAAAAATTCCTGCCATATACGATCCATTTCTCTTTTTAACTCCTGAAGTGGACGCCATACCATAACTTCTGTCATATTTATCACCTCCTTTCATTATTATTTTTTCTTTTTTCCAATTGTTCCACTACAAATAATAAGTACGCTTTTTTTTATTTCAAGTAGCTGATTACTTGAAGTAAAAAATTTTTATGTTAACATAATAAATCTGTGAATTTAAATAGAAAAAGTTTAAAAATAGGGCTTTTTATTTCGGGAATTACTTTAAAAAACATCGTTAAAAAGTATCTATTCGGTCTCGGAGAAATAATACTTTTAAATTCAGAAGAGAAACTTTATCAAGAAGGGGAAGAGCTTGATGTGCTTCTTCTTGACAGAACTCTTCCCGAGCCTTTAAAGGCAGAAAATATAGTTGAAAAAGCAAAAGATTCTTTTAAAGATCTTCCGGTAATTCTTCTTACTGCCTCAGAAGAGCTAAATTGGGAAGGAAAAGTAAGGCCCGACTTTGTAGTTCCCAAGCCTTTTACTCAGAAATTATTAAGTAGCATTGTAAGCCAGTTTGGCAAGTTAAAAAGAGAAAAATCTACGGTAAGGAATAAAATTCTCATTGTGGAAGATTCTTCTGTTACCAGAAAACTTCTAAAAAGACTTCTTAATCCTGAAAACAAATTTGAAGTCTTGGAAGCAGAAAATGGAGAACAGGCAAAAAGACTGGCTTTTCAATATCAGGATGAATTGAGGTTTATTAGTCTTGACCTTTATTTACCGGATACTACAGGTCTTGAACTTACCTCTTTATTTAGAAAAGAAGAGCTTTTTGTCCCAATAGTAATGATTACTTCTGAATTAAATGAAGAATTCGTAAAAGAAGCCTTTTATCGCGGAGTAAATCTTTACATCAGGAAAAAAGATCTGAACGAAGAGAAGGTAAGACATTATCTCAAAAACATTATAACCGAAGAACGCCAGAAAGAAAAATTACCCGTCTTATTGATAGAAGACAACCCCATTTTTAGAGAGGTATTGACCAGGCACTTTGCCCTTAAAGGGCTTTTTGCAGTAGCTGTGTCTTCTGCTGAAGAGGCTTTAAAGCTGATAAAATTTAATCGTTTTCTTTTAATTATGCTTAATGTGGTACTGCCTGGAATGAGTGGAATAGAATTTTTAGAAAAATTACAGTCTCTCCCCCTTGAAGACCATGAAAAACTGGTTTTAGTTTATACTTCCTCTCATGACCCTTTTATTTTGATAGATGCCTTTAAAAACGGAGCCACAGACTTTTTACAGGCCCCTTTTGGTTTTCACGAATTTCATATGAGAATAGACAATCTACTACGATTAAGAAAGGTTATGTTAAAACTCTGTGAAACCCAAAAAGCATATTATCAATTAAGTATTACAGATTCTCTCACAGGGCTTTACAATAGAAGATACTTTGAAGAAAGAGGAGAACTTTTATTAAAGGAAGCACTGAGATACGGGCATGATTTAAGCCTTATTCTTATAGACCTTGATAATTTTAAGAAAATCAATGACGAATTAGGCCACCACACTGGAGACGAAGTCCTAAGACAATTTGCTCAAAAATTAAAAAAACTTATACGAGAAACGGATTTCTTAGTGAGAGCCGGGGGTGATGAATTTTTGATAGTGCTCCCCAGAGAAGGTACAAAAGAGGCAAATGTTTTACTTCAAAGAATCCGAAAAAATTTGCCCGAAAAAGAATTTTCTTTTTCTGCGGGGATTGCTTCTTTATCAGAAATAACCTCTTCTACTGAAAAACCTTCTCCTTATCATCTTCTGGAAAAACTTGTTCAAGTTGCAGATCAAAGAATGTATCGGGAAAAAATCCAAAAGAAAATCTGCAAAAATTAAAATTTTTCCTCTTTCAGTATTGAAACTTCTTTTTCCGTATTTACCTTTTCACAATAGGAAAATTTAGAAAAAAAATTAAAAAAGGGGGTTAAAATATGAAACTTGACAAATTTACTTTTAAGGCCCAGGAAGCTTTGCAGGAGGCTCAGAGAATAGCTGAGTCTTATAACAATACCGAGCTGCATCCTGAACATTTGCTTAAAGCACTTGTGGATCAGGAAGGTGGGCTTGTTCCTGTTATTCTTGACAGGCTTGGGGTAAATTCTCAAATTATCTCTTCTGAAGTGCAGGAATTGATTGAAAAACTCCCAAGAGTCTCTGGAGGAGCTTACCAGCTCTATCTTTCCATGAATCTAAAACAGGTGCTTGACAGGGCAGAATCCCTTGCCAGAGAAATGAGGGATGAGTATATCTCCACAGAACACCTGTTTTTAAGCATCCTTGATAGTTCCACACCTGCAGGGGAGCTTCTGAGGCGGAGAGGAATTACCTTTTCCAATGCCAAAGAAGTTATAAATCAAATAAGAAAGGGCCAGAGGATTACAGATCAAAATGCAGAGGACACTTATCAGGCACTTGAAAAATTTGGAAGAGATCTTACTGCCCTTGCAAAGGCTGGCAAACTTGATCCTGTCATTGGAAGAGACGAAGAAATCCGCAGGGTAATGCACATCCTTTCCAGAAGAACAAAGAATAATCCCGTGCTTGTTGGAGAACCGGGAGTTGGAAAAACAGCCATTGTAGAGGGACTTGCCCAGAGAATAGTAGCTGGAGATGTACCAGAGATTCTCCGCAACAAAAGAATCATCCAGCTTGATCTGGGAGCACTTCTTGCAGGTACCAAATTCAGGGGAGAATTTGAAGAGAGACTAAAAGCAGTTCTGAGAGAGGTGCAGGCAAGTGAAGGAGAGATAATCCTTTTTATTGACGAGATTCACACCTTGGTTGGAGCTGGTGCTGCTGAAGGAGCAATGGATGCTGCCAATATGCTAAAGCCTGCCCTTGCAAGAGGTGAGCTTCGCTGTATTGGTGCCACCACCATTGAAGAGTACCGCAAGTACATTGAAAAAGATCCTGCCCTTGAAAGAAGATTCCAGCCAGTTTATGTGGATGAGCCTTCTCCTGAAGAGGCCATCGCTATCTTAAGAGGACTTAAAGAAAAATATGAAGTGCATCACGGAGTAAAAATTACTGACAATGCCATTGTAGCTGCAGTAATGCTCTCGCATAGATACATAACTGACAGATACCTTCCTGACAAAGCTATAGATCTTATAGACGAGGCAGCAGCCAAGCTCCGTATTGAAATTGACTCCATGCCAACTGAAATTGACGAAATAGAGAGAAAAATAAAACAGCTTGAAATTGAAAAAGTAGCCCTTGAAAAAGAGACGGATCCCAAGGCAAAAGAAAGATACAAAAAGATTGTAGAGCAACTTGAGGAGCTGAGGGCAAAAGCAGAAAAGTTAAAAGCTCAGTGGCTCAAGGAAAAGGAAGTAATACAGAAAATTCGCAAACTCAAAGAGAAAATTGATCAACTCAAGATTGAAGCCCAGCAGGCAGAGCGACAGGGAGATCTCAACAGAGTTGCAGAAATAATATATGGTATTATACCCCAGCTTCAAAAAGAGCTTGAGGAAGAAACTAAAAAGCTTGCCGAAATTCAGAAAGAGCACAAGTTTCTCAAAGAAGAGGTGGATGCCGAAGATGTTGCCCAGATTATTTCCAAGTGGACGGGTATTCCTGTAAGCAGGCTCCTTGAGAGTGAAAGGGAGAAGCTTCTTAAGATTGAGGAGAGGTTAAAGCAGAGGGTTGTTGGGCAGGATCATGCCATTTCTGCTGTGGCAAATGCATTAAGAAGGGCGAGAGCCGGGCTTAAAGATCCCAAAAGACCCATTGGCTCCTTTATGTTTATCGGGCCTACTGGAGTTGGAAAAACAGAGCTTGCTAAAGCCCTTGCAGAGTTTATGTTTGACACTGAAGATGCCCTTATTCGTATTGATATGAGTGAATACATGGAAAAGCACTCAGTAGCAAGACTTATTGGAGCACCTCCTGGTTATGTGGGTTATGAAGAAGGGGGCCAGCTTACAGAGGCTGTAAGAAGAAGGCCCTATTCTGTGATTCTCTTTGACGAAATAGAAAAGGCTCATCCTGATGTATTTAATGTGCTCCTTCAGGTGCTTGATGATGGAAGGCTTACTGATGGAAAAGGACGCACCGTGGACTTCAGAAACACTATTATAATTATGACTTCCAATGTGGGAAGTCACTACTTCCAGGAAACAGGACTTAGCAATGAGGAGATAGAAAAAAGAATCCAGGAGCTCCTGAAGAGCACATTTAGACCTGAATTCTTGAACCGTATTGATGAAATAATTATCTTCCACAATCTTACTAAAGAACACATTATTAAAATTGTGGAGATTCAAATCCGTTATCTCAATGAAAGGCTTGCAGAAAAAGGAATGCTGCTTGAGCTTACAGAAAAGGCCAAAGAAGCCCTTGCTGATTATGGCTATGACCCTGTATTTGGTGCAAGACCGCTTAAGAGAGCCATTCAGAGATACATTGAAAACCCCCTTGCTATAAAAATTCTTGAGGGAGCTTTTAATGAGGGAGACAAAATTCTCGTTGACATAGATGAAAAAGGAGAGTTTGTCTTTAAAAAAGCATAAATCTTTTTATCAAGGGGGCTTGAAGCCCCCTTCTTTCTTATCTTGAAGTATTCCTAAAAAATGCTATTCTGGATTTATGGAGAAATATAAAATAGTTTACATGGGAAGCCCGGCATTCGCCATCCCTCCTCTTGAAGGCCTTGTGGAAAAGGAAGATGTCCTTGTTGTAATTACCCAGCCTGACAAACCAAAAGGAAGAGGCTTGAAACTCTCTCCCTGCCCTGTAAAAGAATGGGCTACTTCAAAGGGATTGGAAGTGCTCAGCCCTCAAAAACTGAAAGATCCAGAATTTTTGGAAAAATTAAAAAACTTTTCCCCTGATTTAATAGTGGTATGTGCTTACGGAAAAATCCTTCCCAAAGAAGTGCTTGAAGTTCCCAAGTTTGGTTGCTGGAACATTCATGCTTCTTTGCTTCCCAAATATAGAGGAGCTTCTCCTATCAACTATGCTATTTTAAATGGAGAAAAGGAAACAGGCATCACCATTATGCTTATGGATGAGGGCCTTGATACAGGGCCAATTCTTCTTCAGAAGAAAATTCCTATAGAAGAGGAAGAAACTGCCATAACCCTTGCAGAAAAGCTAAGCTGGCTTGGAAAGGAGGCCATTTGCGAGGCAATAAAGCTTCACAGGGAGGGTAAGCTCTCCCCTACTCCTCAACCGGAAGAAGGAGTAAGCTATGCCCCGCTTATAAAAAAGCAGGATGCCTTTTTTGAATTCTCAGAGCCTGCCATTCAGATAGAAAGAAAAGTAAGGGCCTTTTTACCCTGGCCTGTTGCGCATACCAAAATAGAAGGAAAGCTCCTCAAGGTTTATAGGGCAAAAGCCCAAGATATAAAAGAATCCACCCCTCCCGGTACAGTACTTAGCATAAGCAAAGACGGAGTGCTTGTGAAGTGTGGAGAGGGAGCCATCCTTTTGCAGGAAGTCCAGCTTGAAGGGAAAAAGAAAGTTTCTGCCCATGCCTTTGCATGCGGAAAAAGACTAAAATCAGGTGCTTTGCTTATTTAAATGCGCCATTCTTCAGTAATAAAAAGAAAACAAAGGAGGAAAGCATGGTGCAGGTAAAAATTAATGGATGTGTACTTGAGCTTGTGCAGGGGGACATAACTGAGCAAGATACTGAAGCTATTGTAAATGCTGCCAATGAAGAGTTAATACCTGGAGGCGGAGTTGATGGAGCAATTCACAGAAAAGGTGGCCCAGAAATATTAAAGGAGCTAAGGGAGAAATATAGCCGCTGTCCAACAGGAGAAGCAGTTATTACAGGAGGAGGAAATTTAAAAGCAAAATATGTAATCCACACTGTAGGCCCTATTTATAAAGACGGGAAAAGTGGTGAACCAGAGCTTCTAAAAAAGGCTTATGAAAACTCCCTTAAGCTTGCTCTTGAGTATAATATCAATTCCATCTCTTTTCCATCTCTTAGTACAGGAGCTTATGGCTATCCTATAGAGGAAGCTGCTAAAATTGCTCTTTCCACAGTTATAGAATTTTTAAAGAAAAATCAAGCCCCAGAGCTTGTAAGATTTGTGCTCTGGGGCGAAAAAAATTATAAGGCCTTTGAAAAGGTTCTTAAGAATTTACTTTCTTCTTAGGCATGGGAATGTATTCCACAGAGGGAGTGGTACGGGTAGGTTGAGGGAAAAGTTTCATAAGTTGATATACCTCAACTGGCATTTCCTTGCTTACCGGCAAACCAAGTTTCTTTGCCTCGTCAAAGGTAATGGGATAATCATGGGTAAAATGCCCCTGAGAAAGGATTTCTGCAAGTTTATCTATCTGTTCGGGAGGATATCTACCTTCCAGAATGATTTTTAAGTTCTGCTTCATTTGTTTTAGCGCCATTTCTGCCATATCTGCCATAATCAAAGTCTGGTCATCAACATGTTCAATAGGTTTTCTTTTAACGGTCCTAAGAATGGAAGCAGCAGGATACTGCCCAAGCTGAGGATCAACAGGCCCCAGGACAGCATGTTCGTCCATCACTATCTCATCGCAGGCAAGTGCTATAAGGGTGCCTCCACTCATGGCATAATGAGGGATAAAAGCTGTAACCTTGGCTGGATGCTTTTTAATAGCAAGGGCTATTTGGAGGGCTGCAAGCACAAGGCCGCCAGGAGTGTGTAAAATTATGTCAATAGGGACATCTTTATCTGTAAGGTGAATAGCCCTTATAACTTCCTCAGAGTCATTTATGTCTATGAATTTTACAATGGGCAGGCCAAAAAAACTTACAGTTTCCTGACGATGTACAAGGAGAATTACCCTGGAACCTCTTTTTTTCTCCAGCTGTTCAATGGCCTTTTGCCGGGCAATTTCAAGAAATTTTTGCCTTAAAATGGGTTGCATTGCCATTGCAAGAAAAAGAAGCCAGAAAAGGTCTCCAAACCCTGTCATACTGCCCTCCTATTTCTTCCCAAATTTTATAATAGCCCCACAAATGCTATATTCGTCCTGATAAAACCTGCAAGCTCTTCTGCAAAAAACTTTATAAACAAGCGCTCCTACAAGAAAGCCTCCTACATGGGCAAACCAGGCCACTCCAGCCACGGTATGAGGCAAAACAAGAGAAAAAAGCCCACTATAAAACTGAATAAAAAACCAGAAGATTAAATAAAGAAACGCAGGCATTTCAAAAAGAAAGGGGATGAAAAATACAGGCACAAGCACAATGATCCTGGCCAGAGGATACATCATAAAATACGCACCCATTACTCCAGAAATTGCTCCAGAAGCTCCAATTACAGGAATTACTGAGTTCTGATAAATGTAAGCGTGGAAAAAACTGGCAAAAATGCCACAAAAAAGATAAAAAATCAGGAATCTCCAGGGGCCAAGCCTGTCCTCTACATTATCTCCAAAAATCCATAAAGTCCACATGTTTCCTATCAGGTGAAACCAGCTTCCATGAAGGAAAAGATGAGTAAAAATGCTTAAATACTTCTGGTAAGCAGGCTCTCCTGTAAGGACCGCAAAGTAGGGATCAAAAAACTTGGCTGGCACAAAGCCCCATAATCTAAAAAATTCTACTCTTTCTGAAGGCGTTAAAGAAACTTCGTAAAAAAATATTATTATATTTATTAAAATAAGCAAATAGGTCATTACAGGAGGATTCCTGCGTGGTAAAATATCCTGGAGAGGTATCATCCTAAGGCTCCAATTTGAACACCTCTTACTTTTTTACGAAAACTCTCACTCTTTTTAACAAGCTCTTCAAAGGATTCTTTGTCCTCAGGGATTTTTCCTATTTTCTCTTCGTCTGAAAGAATAATAAAAGCATCTCTACCTTTTTCAAGCACCATTTTAGCAATTTCCCCAAGAAGTCTTGCATTTTCAGAAAGGGCAAAAAACTCTGCACTTTTTAAGGCATATCTATTGGCATTGAAAGCAAGGCTTATTCCACCAGCTTCTTTTATAAGTTGAAGGGCTTCAGTGTCTGTAATACTATCTCCACAGTAAAATGCATTTTGTAAAGGTAAATTTAATGCTTTGGCAATTTGCATACAGGCCCTTGCCTTTTCCTTTCCTCCGACAGGATTAACCACTTTTAAAAATTTTCCTGCTTCAAGTTTGGGGATTTCTTCAAAAAAAATCTCTTCAAGTCTATCAAGAACAGCGTAATCCTGCCCAGCCGGAGGTATTTCAAAAGAGGGCATCTCCTGAATTTCATCAAAAAGTTTTTTTAGAATTTTCTCTTCGGCCTTTGAAAGATTAATCAGGTCAAAATCAACTTCTGTGCAAAACACCCTTTCCATAGGAAAACCGCTGACCTCACAGAGGGCCTCCAAATAAGGTTTATAACTTGTGCTTATAATATAAAGCGGCTTATCTCTGAATTCTTTAAGAAACTCAATAGCTCCAGGAAGAAACAGCAAAGTTTTCCTGGAAAACTCCCGTAGCTTTTCGTTATCTGCTCCAAAGAGCTTTAAAAAAGGAAGAATAAGTTTTAAGGTATCTCCTGCTTTATAACCAGATTTTTTCTTAATATCAGCAAGATAGTCGTCAAATCTTGAAATTTTTGTAAAAAAAGTATCCCCCCGGGGAAGGAGTGCCTTACAAAATTCAAAGGCATTATCATTTAAGGTTATTGGCCCTTCACAATCAAAAGCAAGAAACATCATAAAAAAAGTTTACCTGAAAAGTTTCGCCTTGTCAAACTGGAAATTCTTCAGTTATTGTGGTATAATTTAATAGATTTTTCTGTAAAAGGAGGATTTTATGTTTGCAAGAGTGGAGAAGGACAAATTTGCAAGGGTGCTAAAGAAAATAGAAGGTGTTGCGGATAAAAAGGCTTCCATGGCTATTCTTTCCATGGTGCTGGTAAATCCTCTGTCAGAAGCCAATTTGCTTGAACTTACTGCAACAGACCTTGAAATAGGCTATCAGGCACAGGTGCCTGCAGAAATTGAAGGAGAGGGAATACCTTTCTGTGTACCTGCCAAAAAGTTTTACGAAATCGTTAAAAATTTTCCAGAAGATGAAATTTTGCTCAGGCTTGAAGAGTCTCGCCTTGTTATAAAGGATGCTGAAGAAAGAATTACCTATGCCCTTGCCATAACAGACAGTGAGGAATTTCCGAGTCTTCCGGAATTTACAGAAGAACGGGGCATTGACCTCCCTGGAAATATACTTTCAGAACTTATTGATAGAACCATTTTTTGTACCTCCAAGGAAGAAACCCGCTTTGTGCTTGGTGGAATCTTCTTTGAGCCTTTTAAAGAGGAAGGCAAGTTGCGGGCGGTTGCCTCTGATGGACACAGATTGGTTTACTTAGAGAGGGAAGTGGAAGGGCTTGAAGAAGCAGATCTTGGAGAGGGTTTTATTGTTGCCAGAAAAGCTGCCAGGCAAATGGAAGCTATAGCTGACGAAGAGCTTGTAGTAAAACTTGCTTTTGTAAATAACTATGTAGTTTTAAGAACACCGAATTCTGTATTTTTTTCCAGAACTATTGAAGGTACTTTCCCTGACTATAAAGCTGTAATCCCTACTTCCAATGAAAACATTCTTAAAGTGGATAGAAAACTCTTTATAGAGGCCCTTAAAAGAGTTTCTCTGGTAGCAACAGAAAAGTTCAAACCAGTAACTCTCAATCTTAAAAGTGGCGAAATAGTCCTTACATCTCAGGAAACAGAAATGGGTAAAGCAGAAATAAAGCTCTTTGCAGAATATGAAGGTGAACCACTTTCAGTAAATTATAATGCCCAATACCTGCTTGATGCGCTTGAAGCCATGAAATCAGAAGAAGTAGAAATGAAAATAGGAGAAGAAAGAACTCCTGCAGTTATAACAGGTTATAGAGATGAAGGATTTCTCTACCTTGTAATGCCAATGGTTCTTTAAAAGGAGGTGTAAATAAAATAATGGAACAGTATCAGGCAGAAAACATAAAAGTCCTTTCAGGCCTTGAGGGGGTAAGGGTAAGGCCTGCTATGTACATTGGATCAACTGACATTTCAGGGTTTCATCATTTACTCTGGGAAGTGCTTGACAACGCAGTGGATGAAGCCCTTGCAGGCTATGCTACTGAGATAAAAGTCACTCTCCACAAGGATGGTTCTGCAAGTTGTGAGGACAATGGAAGAGGCATTCCTGTAGATATTCATCCTGAGGAAGGGGTGCCAGCCCTTGAGCTGGTTATGACAAGGCTTCACGCAGGAGCAAAGTTTGATCACGGAGTTTACAAAGTTTCCGGTGGGCTCCACGGAGTTGGTGTTTCTGTGGTAAATGCCCTTTCTGAGTGGCTGATAGCAGAGGTTTATAAAGAAGGAAAAATTTATAGACAAACTTATAAAAGAGGCGTGCCAGATGGCCCTCTTCAGATGGTAGGGAAAACAAAAAAGAGAGGCACTTTCGTTAGATTTAAGCCAGATCCTGAAATCTTTGGAGAACTTGAGTTTGATCTTGATATAGTGAAAAAACGCATTAAAGAACTTGCTTATCTTAACCCACAGATAAAATTTTTCTTAATTGATGAAAGGATTGACTTTTCAGAAAAGTTTCACTATAAAGGTGGCATTGTTGAACTGGTAAAGACATTAAATCTCAAAAAAAATCCTATCCATTCAAAAGTGCTTTATATAAGTGGAGAAAAAGAGGGTGTCCAGGTAGAAATAGCCCTTCAGTATAATTCAGGCTATACAGAAAATATTTATAGCTATGTAAATAATATTCATACAAAAGAAGGAGGCACTCATGTAGTGGGTTTCAGGGCTGCCTTAACAAAGGCTATAAATCGTTATATCTCAGAGGCAAATCTTCCCAAACAGCTAAAGCTTAAAGTTGAGGGAGAAGATGTAAGGGAAGGCCTCTGTGCAGTGATTTCCCTCAAGGTACCGGATCCCCAGTTTGAAGGGCAGACAAAAATGAAACTCGGGAATAGTGAAGTTAAGCCCATTGTGGAGTCCATTGCCTATGAAGGAGTGCTTAAATTTCTCAATGAAAATCCAGGAGATGCAAAAAAAATCGTGCAAAAAGTGGTGCTTTCTGCCAAGGCAAGAGAGGCTTCAAGAAGGGCAAGAGAGCTTGTAAGAAAAAAAAGTGCTCTTGAAGACTTTGTTATTGCAGGGAAGCTTGCAGATTGTTCTGAAAAAAAACCAGAAAAAAGAGAACTCTTTATTGTGGAGGGAGATTCTGCTGGAGGCTCTGCCAAACAGGCAAGAGACAGAAAATTCCAGGCTATTTTACCATTGAGAGGAAAAATTCTCAATGTGGAAAAGGCAAATGTGGAAAAAATGTTATCTTCCGAAGAAATAAAAAGCCTTATAGCCGCTCTTGGAGCAGGAATTGGCCCGGACAGTTTTAATGCTGACAGGTGTAAATATCACAAAATTATCATTATGACTGATGCAGATGTTGACGGAGCCCACATAAGAACTCTTCTTTTGACATTCTTTTACAGGCAGATGCCAGAGCTTATAGAAAGAGGATGGCTTTTTATAGCTCAACCACCACTTTACAGGGTGGTAGAAGGGAAAAAAGAAGTCTATCTCAAGGATGATCATGAGCTTGATGCTTATATTCTAAATCGTCTTCTTCAGCACATTAATTACTCTTTTTATAATGCCGAAGGGAAAGAAATAAAAAATGAACTAAAGTCATTTAAAGAATTTTTCCTTAGCTGTTCAAAGATGGAAAAATATCTTTTAAACCTCTACAAAAAAGGCTTTCCCTTTAAGGCCATTGTTTTGCTTTTAAAAATGGACTTTTTAGGGCTCTCTTCTTTTGAAAAGGAAGAAGCTATTAAAATTCTTCAAGAAAAACTAAAGGAATTGGGATACAAAGTTTCTTCCATAAAACCAAGCAGTTATAACCCGAAGTATTATGAATTCTCTGCTATTCCTGAAAAGGAAGTTTACACTCCATTTACAATAGGTCCGGAAATAATCCTTGATAAAAATTACAGAGAACTGATAAAATTTTATAAAAAACTCCAAAAATTCCAGGACTATACCCTTAAGCTTGAATACAAAGGACAAACAAAGGAGTGGAAAGACTGGCTTTTTGAAATAAGTGAAATTTTAAACTGGTTGAGGACAGAGGGAAGAAAGGGGCTTTTTATTCAAAGATATAAAGGCCTGGGAGAGATGAATTTCAAACAGCTCTGGGAAACCACTATGGATCCAGAAAAAAGAGTGTTAAAAAAGGTGACTATAGAGGATGCGGAGAAGGCAGATGAACTTTTTTCTGTGTTAATGGGAGAAAATGTAGGTCCTCGTAAAGAATTTATATATCAGCACGCCCTTGAATATAGAGAACTTGACATATAAAAAATAAATGACGAAATAAAAAAACAGAGCAACATATTTTGAAAGCGTGGAAATTCAATCTTTTGATGCCTTACATTTAGCTTGTGCAGAATGGGGAGAAGAAGTATATTGTGGTTAGGAATATGAAATTGTTGTATAGGAGGCAGATTAATGGCTGAATTAAAAAAAGTGATTTCTTCTGAAGAGATTCAGAAAAGGGTAAAAGAGCTTGCAGAAAAAATTGATGAAGATTACAAAAATCAGCCTATAGTCTTTGTAGGCACGCTAAAAGGGGCTTTTATCTTCCTGGCTGATCTGGTAAGAAATATTAAAAATCCCAATGTAGAAGTGGACTTTGTAAGGGTAAAAAGCTATGGAATGTCTGACACCTCTTCCGAAGAAGTCACCATTACCAAAGATGTAGAAACCTCTCTTGAAAACAAAAATGTAATTTTAGTGGAGGACATAGTGGACACAGGGATTACTCTTAAGTTTCTTCAGGATCACCTCAAGCTTCACAAACCTAAAAGTGTGAAGATATGCGTGCTCATAGATAAAAAAGAAAGAAAGAAAATAAATGTAAAGATAGATTATGTAGGATTTGTGATAGAAAAAGGGTTTCTTGTAGGCTATGGGCTTGATTTTGCAGAAAAGTATAGACACCTTCCAGAAGTTTATGAGGTGGTGAAAAAGTGAATAAAAAGCGGTTTATTTTGAATTACTTAAAAAATAGCCCCTGGTATATGTGGATTATACGTATTTTTGCTGCTATTCTCGTATTTTCTGCTTTTATGAAGTTGAAGTAAAAATTTTCTAAAATTAAAGCATGGGTTTAACCCATTTTTTCGTTTTGGAATTATACCATGTAAGCAGGTAAAACAGGGCAGAAATTATAATAACAATTCCCGGCCCTCCAAAAGGTCCGAGCCAGGTTTTGAGATAAATAGGGTGGGTTTCAATACTTGAAAGTATCTTATTTATCCGAAAAATTTCAAAAATTTTTAAACAAAATATTGTAGCAAGGAGTGAAAAGAGTGCTTTTACCCTACCCTCCCCTGTTTTCCATAAAAGTGAAATCCCATCAGCTTCCATAAGTATTATGGAAAAACCCATAAAAATACCACCCAATAAACTTATCCACCAGGCAGGTTCTTTTAAAATGTGTACCTCCCAAGTTTGATAATGCTTGTAAAAAAATACAGCCAGAGCAAAAAGTGCAATACTTAAAATTATGCCCTGAGAAACGGAAGCTCTTCCAGAGAAAAAAAACTCTCTTGAAGAAATGGAAAGACAGAGCCTTGAACGCTCAGCTACTATTCCCAATAAAGCAAATAAAAGTAAATAAAAAGAATCTTTATAGGCCAGAATAAGCAAGGAAGCAGCTCCAATCAGGGCGAGGAGCGGGTTTAGCCTGGGTAAGCGGATTTCTATGCCACCTGGAGAGGCCTTTTTCTCCACTTCCCATGCCTGATATTTCGCCCCCAAAAAAAGTCCAAGGACAATTCCCAGGGCTCCCAAAAGGGCTGCTAAAGTAAAATGAGAAAGATGAAAGTAAAGAGTGTACAAGGTCCCCCCACTTAAAAACAAAACCCCCAGCGCAAAAAGAACTCCTCCCAGAATTCCTTTAATCAATTCTCTTGCTGGAGAAATTTTTATAGAAAATTCCTTTACCATACAGGCTGACACAAAAGCCCCCAGAAGAAAAAAGAGGAAGTCATCAAAACTCTTTCCTATACGAATTTTGAAAAACTTAAATTCTCCAAAAAAATAGGCAGTTATAAAGAGAAAAATAGCAAAAATAATTCCACCCCACCTCGCTTCTACTTCAAAAGATTGATTTTTCTGCATCTTCACTCCCTATTTAGTAACCCTTTTAACATTATTTCCTTTCTTACACAGCTTTATAAATATAAAGCAGAACTATAAAATTGGCAAGAAAAAAGTAGATTTCTCTATGCCATACCTGGTGCTGCGGATGTAAGTTGAAAGCTTGTAAAATCTTTATTACTGGAGGATACTTTAAAAAATTTTTGATAAAATTTCTTCATTTCTTCAGAAAATAGTGCTCTTCCCTTCTCAGGCTCTATTATTTTATCCGCCAGAAAATAGGCAAAAGGATTGTTTTCCAGAATAACAAAGCTTGCACCTTTTTCAATAAGAAAATGACACCAGTTTATAAACTTCTGGATGTCCACAAAGTGTAAACCCTGTAAAGGATAAGAAAGGAAAATAAATGCGTCTTTTTTTAATGTTTTCTGAAAAAGTTTACGACATAGAATTATTCTGTTTCTTTCCCCTCCCGATAATTCAAAAATATTTTGAGAAAGTTTTAAATAGTCTATTCCAAGACCCTCCATTAACACTGCTTTTTCCTTTATTCTGGAAAGCCTTTCAAAAATAGAAGCTATTTCTGCAATGGTAAAATCAAGCAATTCAAAAAGTGGGAAGCCTTTTACTTTTAACGAAAGCACTTCAGGATTTAATTTTTTCCCCAAACATTCTTCACAAATTATTTTCTCTTCAAAGCTTCCTGACTTTATCTGTCTGTATCCTTTCCCCTGACAGAGAGGACACGCTCCTTCCTTCGTAAAAAAACTGAAATGCCTTGCTCCAAAGCCTTTGGCTTTGACTTCAGGAAGATGTAAAATAAAATCTCTTAAATCATTCCACAGACCTGAAAAAGTAGCCACAGTATCTTTTTCCCTTAGTTTTATATGAGATTCAACTTCAATAATAGAGAATCCTGCCTTTTCAACCTCTTTCTGCAATATTTTCCAGAGTTCCTCTTTTCTTGAACTTAAATCTCCCCAGACAAGGTTAATGCCTCTCTTGAGGAGAGAATAACCTGACTTTAATACAATCTCTTCCCCTCTTTTAGAAGGAATTTTTTCAAAGACTTTTTCCCCCTTCATATACGAAGCAGTGATAGTTGAAGAGCAACAAAAATCTTTCCATGAAGTAGCAGCTACTAAATAACCTCCTTTTTCTCCTCCACCATGTCCCAATTCCACTATAAAATCTGCCTGTGAGAGAAAATAAGGATCGTGTTCTACAACAATAACCCCATTCCCTTTTTGAACGAGTTTTTTTAAATAATAAATCAACTTATTTCTCTGAGCTGGATCCATACCCAGAGTAGGTTCATCAAAAATATAAACACATCCTTCTACTTGAGTGGAAAAAAGTAAGGCAAGTTCCAGAGATTTCCTCTGACCGGGAGTTAACTGAAAAACTGGAGTAGACAAAAGCACCTCGCCTCCGAGCAAGTCCTTTGCAAGCCTTAACCTTTCCTCAAAATCTTCAAATATCTTTTTATTCTTAAAATCCCTCCAGGCTTTATAAAAAGAAGAAATGTTCATTTCAAAAAACTTTCTTATATAAGTGCCACAGAGTTTACTTTCAAGCACCCAGGGAGAAAACTTTAATCCTTTACATGCATTACAAGGTTCTTTTTTCAAATAGCCTTTTCCACCACATTTCTTACAGATTGTCCAGTAGTTAGGCAGTATCTCTCCGCAATTTTCACATATTTTACTCAAATTGAATTTTACCATTTCTCCTGAAAGAAGTTTAAAAAACACCTTACCCTGAGAAAGAGTTTTAGAAAGCCTTATATTTTCAAGTAACCTTGAAAGTTTTCCTTCTCTTTTAACCATTCTATCAAGTACCAGGTATAAAGAGTTTTCCTTAGCCAAAACAGAGAGGTCAGGGAACTCTTCAGAAATATCTATCTCGTGATCTCCCCATAGAATACGCGTATATCCCTGAGACAAAAAAAATTCAAAACTCTTTCTGCTTTTTGTTTGGATAGGAATCAAAAAATAGAACTTTGCACCTTCGGGAAGGCTGTTATACCATGAAATTATTTGAGATGGAGAAGAAAAAGAGTTTAACATACCACACTTAGGGCAGGATATATCTCCTTCCAGAAAAAAGGCAGCTTCTAAAAATTCTCTTACTCCCAGAAATTCGCCCACTGTTTTGTAAGGATACCAGTCTTTTACTCCTTGAGAAAGTGCAATTATAGCAGGAAGAGGCCCGGAAACTTCCGCCTCTATTCTTTTGAAGTAAAAAGAACGGGTATAATCAAGAAGTTTTAAAAGTCTCTGTTTCCCTAAGGCTGCCAGGGTAAAAAAAGCAAGAGAACTTTTTCCAGAACCAGAAGGGCCGGTAATTACAATAAATTTGTTTACAGGTATTTTTATTTCAAACCCTTTCAAATTATGGGTAAAAACTGATTTAAGAGAAATATAATTGCCCACAGTTTTCTAATTATAACGCTACCACAAGATTTTTCCCTAAGGCTTTTGCCTTATAAAGCCGTTTATCAGCTATAGCAAGGAGAGTATCTATGTCCTCTCCATCAGAAGGACATTCAGCTATTCCAAAACTCGCAGTAACGAAAATCTTTTCTCCAGAGCTTAAATAAATAGGATGCGAAGAAATTTTTTCTCTCAGTCTATTTGCAATTAAAAACGCTTCTTTTTTAGGTGTTTCACTAAAAATAACCAAAAACTCTTCCCCTCCCAGTCTTCCTATAAAATCCATAGCTCTTAACTCACTTTTCAGTAAAAGTGCAATCTCACTTAATACCTTATCCCCTGCAAGATGGCCATAAGTGTCATTAACTTTTTTAAAATTATCAAGATCTATAATCACAATAGAAAAACACTTTTTTAGCCTTTTATATTTTGCTATCTCTTTTTCAAATGCCTCATAAATGAATCTTCGGTTATAAATTCCGGTCAGAGGATCTTTAATGGATAACTCTCGGGTTAAGTGATAAAGCCTTATATTATTCAAATAGGCATTAAAAATCTGCACATACCTCTGCAAAAATTTTTTTGTTAGTTCTTCTAAAGGTTCCAGAGAGGCAAAAAATATAATACTCGTTATATTTCCATTAGTAAAAACCGGAAAACATATATAATTTACCCCGGGCTTAACCTTTGCCTGCAGGCACACAGAATTTTCTTTCTTCTCAAAAATAGCACCTGTTTTAAAAACCTTACACGGGCCGATATCAGTGTTCAAACACCTTTCCCACAAATCAGTCTTCCCAGCCTTAACTTCTTTTATAAGTTTAAAGTTATCTTTGTCAAATTCGTAGTAGTGAAACCCATCTACCATCTTCAAAATAAATTTCTCAAAAATATTAAAAATTTCTTCTTCTGTAGAAGCCATGGTAAGATAGTTTATGTAATCAAAAAATAGCTGAAAATGTTTAACTTTTTGAGTTAAATTGAAATATTTACTGATTTCTCTCCCATTTACTATTATATAATTTTTATTATTAAATTCTATAGCGTTAGCTTTAATTTCTACAGGAATAAGTTGTTCCCACTTGTCTTTGTAATATCTTATTCCTTCAATTGCTTCTCTTTTTCTTATAAGAATTTCTATATTTTTACGCAATTCTTCTCTGGATAACTGAACAATATCAAAAATCGTCTTTTTTTGTAACTCTTCTTCAGAATACCCCAGAGTTCTTAAAAAAGCTGTATTAACGAATACAAACTTTCCGTTTGAAGGATCAATTACAAAAATGAAATCAAGTGAATTATTGAGTAAACTTTTTATAAAACTAAGCTCTTTAAAAAACTCCTGTCTTTCATGATGATCTTTTGTGATATCTCTCAAAAAAAGTTTTATTTTCACAAGCTTTTCTGGAACATTCTCCACATAACATCCGGTAACTTCAAATATCTTTTTAAAAAAAGAAGATCTGGCCTTTTGCTTATAAACAAACTCAAAACGGTTTAAAATGCCCAAAATATTAATCCAGTCTTCCAGATCTATAAGTTCGGTAATTTCTTTCCCTATAATCTGCGTCCCCAGCACCTCAAGCGCTTTTTTATTGGCCCAAGAAATCAAAAACTTTTTCTCCTCTTCCACCACTTCTATAACTATTTCGGGAAGATGGACCAAAAAGTTTTTTATATGTTTACACTTAGTTTCCAAAGTTTTGAAGTAATTTTCAGGGAACATATAAAAATAATCTCTCTGCGAAATTACATTAAGTGCGCGTCCTTCCTCATCCACCACTACAAGATGTCTTATATCATAATGTTTAAATAACTTTATTGCAGCAGAAACGGGCTCATTGTATTTTATGGTAATAACAGGTTTACTTGCAAACATTAATACAGGCTTTGAAAACTTTTCAGGGGTAATATTAATAAAATCTCTTTCAGATATAATCCCAAGGGGCTTTTTATCTTTATCTAAAATAGGTAAAACCCCTATATTATGTTCTGCCATTACCTTGACTGCCTCTTCTAAAGTTGCTTCTTCTGCTAAGTAATAAAACTCTTTTTTTTCTTCTATTAAGTTTTTTATCCTTGCTTCTGCCTTAAAAAAGTCTTCCTCAAGTTTTTTAAAAATATTTTTTTGATCTATCACACCGATGAGCTTCCCCTCTTTATCTATTACTATCAATCTGCGGATAAAATTTTCTATCATAAGATTCAGAGCATAAAAAAGTGGCATACACTCTCTGATTTTGATAATTTCTTTTTTTGCATAATCAAAAGCCGGCATAGAAAGTTCAGGACGAGTTGAATAAATTTTCAGAATATCCCGCTCTGTTATTATCCCTATTGGTTTGTTTTCTTTATTCACGAAGATAGCAAAATTGGAATTCATTTCTTTCATCTGAGAAATGGCTTCCTTTAATGTGACCTCTGAAGAAAGCATAGGGAAAGACTTTTCTATAAAATCTTTTAAATCTCTTTTCAGTCCATAAATAGCTATTCACCTCCCTTTCTTACCCTTTCAAGCCATTTTTTAAACTCTTCGTAATTCAATGTATTCAGGATGTCTTTTTTTTCACACCACCCTCTTCTTGCAACAGCAACTCCATAATGAAGATACTCCAGTTGATCAATAAAATGAGTATCTGTACCTATTATAAGAGGAATCCCTTTTTCTTTAGCAGCCCTTGTATGAATGTCATTGAGATCAAGCCTCTTATAATAAGCATTTATCTCTAACGCCTTTCCGTATTTCTGGGCTGCTTCAAACATTACCGAAAGATTAACTGCATAAGCCTCTCTTTCCCCAAGCACCCTTCCAGTAGGATGGGCAATAGCATGCACAAAGGGGTTTCTCAGGGCTGAGAGAATGCGGGAAGTAATTTGTTCCTCACTTTGCTGAAACCCTGTGTGTATAGCTGCTATAACAAATTCTATCTCTTTCAAAACTTCGTCAGGATAATCAAGAGAGCCATCAGAAAGTATGTCCACCTCAGCTCCAAATATCAGCTTAGTTTTTGAAGCCCTTTTATTTATCCTTTCTATAGCTCTTTTTTTTTCAAAAAGCTCTTCCACACTCAGACCACCTGCAACTTTAAGACTCTGTGAGTGATCGCATACAGCAACCCAGGAAAGCCCCAAACTTTCTGCCTTTTTTAATATTTCTTCAAGGCTTGCCGTTCCATCGCTGTATTTGGAATGCACATGTCCATCTCCCAGGATGTCAGAGTAATCTACCAGATCAGGAAGCGACCCTGAAAGGGCAGCTTCAATTTCTCCCCTGTCTTCTCTGAGCTCAGGGGGAATAAATGGAAGGCCTACTGCAGCATACACCTCTTCTTCTGCTCTCCCTGCAATACGCTTTTCGCCTTTAAACACGCCATATTCATTAATTTTCAGGCCTTTCTCCAGGGCAAGTTCTCTTACTCTGATGTTATGTGCCTTGGAACCGGTAAAATAAGCTAAAGCTGCCCCCCAGCTCTCAGGCTTCACCACTCTTACATCCATTTGAATTCCCTGCCTTAATCTTACGCTTGTCTTGGTTTCACCAAAGGCAATTACCTCTTCCACCAATTCCAGTTCTGCTACTTTTTTCATCACCTCAAGGGGATTCTTAGAAGTAATTAACACATCTATGTCTTTTACTGTTTCCTTCCTCCTCCGAATACTGCCTGCAATAGAAATTTTTTCTACAGGGCTCCGTCTTTTTAAGATACTGACGATCTCTTCTGCTAACGGTAGAACTTCTCCAAGAGGCCTCCTCCCTCTTTTTTCTTTAAGCAGCTTTATTCCTTTCAAAATATTTTGTTCTGTCTTTACACCAAAGCCAGGCAGCCTTGAAACTTTATGAGTCTTACAAACTTCTTCAAGCTTTTCAATGGAATCCACTCCAAGTTTTTCATAAAGGACTTTTACTTTTTTAGGGCCAAGGCCTGGCACTTCAAGAAGCAATAATAGACTCTGAGGAACCTCTTTTTTTAATTCTTCATATAAAGACAATGTACCTGTGCTAAGAATCTCTAAAATCTTTTGAGCAAGGTCTTTTCCAATGCCAGGAAGTTTTTCAAGCCTGCCCGCCTTTGCAAGCTCTTCTACATCTGTTGTAAGTGCTTCTATAGTCTGTGCAGCCCTTTGATAAGCCCTTATTCTGTATGGATTCTCTCCTTTTATTTCAAGAAGTGCCGCTGTCTTCTGGAAAATTTCAGCAATTTCTTTATTTTTCATTCCCTTTAAGACTTACATTTCCTTTTCTCAAATTTTTTCACTTAAAGATTTTTATTGTTTTTATTTTAAAGAAACTTTTTAAATAAGGCAAGACTGTTTTTGATTTAAATAATTGACTTATTCAGATTTTATGTTATTTTTACAAAAAATTTTGGCCCAAATCGGAGGTAAAGATGTTCCTGTTTTCTTTATTACTTTCCATAATTTTGGTCTTTCAGAATTTTTCTTTAGTATGGGGGGTAACTACATTTAACGAAGATAATCTGGAAAACATCAGTGCTGTATCTGCTATAGTGCTTGACGGAAATACAGGAAAAATTCTTTACGCCAAAAATCCTCACCTAAAAATACCTCCTGCAAGTACTGTAAAGCTTATCACAGCAATGGTGGTGCTGGACAATCTTTCTCTTGATACCAAAGTTAAAATTTCAAAACATGCAGCTCAAACTCTCAGTGTAGGGCCTTGTCTTTATAAAGGTGAAGTTTATACTGTAAAAGATCTTCTTTATCTCATGCTGATGAAATCTTCCAATCAGGCTGCCGTAGCCCTTGCTGAAGCAGTAGCAGGCTCAGAAGATAGATTTGCAATTTTAATGAATAAAAAAGCAGAAAGTTTAGGATTAAAAGAATCTCATTTTGTTACTGCTTCGGGCCTTCCTGCCCCTGATCAATATACCACTTCCTATGAGCTTGCTGTTATCCTTCACGAAGCAATGAAGTATCCTTTAATCCGAAAAATCATCCATACCCCTGTAAAAATAATAACTTCTGCTTCTGGGAGAACTTTAATAATAAGAAACACCAATAAACTTCTCAAAATTAAAGCATTAAGAGACGAAATTTTAGGTGGAAAGACTGGATATACCAGGGCTTCAAGGCATTGTCTTGTAAATGCGGTAAAAGTTGATGGGCGGCTTATAATCAGTGCTGTAATGGGGGCTCCTTCAAGACAGGATTTATGGGTAGATACTTTAAAACTTATTAAATTTTCTAAGTTTGTACTTGAAAGAAGGTTAGCTCCTGTGCTTATTACCACCACTGTAAATACAAATATCTTAGCAAGTCAAAAAATCGTAAATCCTTATTATAAATATAAATATCGTCATAGGAGACATTATTATAAATATTATAAAAGACATTATCGGAAAAAGCATTATAGTGCTCGCAGATACCGTCACAAGAGATACCGTCACAGGAAACATTATTATAAATATTCAAAAAAGTGTAAATCTGTAAAATCAAGCTAAAGCCTGTTTTACAGGGAGAGTAAATGCATATAGCAGTAATTGGAACCGGGTATGTGGGGCTTGTTTCAGGAGCTTGTCTTGCTGATTTTGGAATGAAAGTAACATGTGTTGATATAAATGAAGAAAAAATTAAAAAACTCAAAAAAGGAGAAGTACCCTTTTATGAACCCGGACTGGAAGAACTTGTAAAAAAAAATCTTAAGGCGGAACGCCTCTTTTTTACTACCAGGCTTGATGAGGCTGTAAAAAATTCTCTTGTAATTTTTATCTGTGTAGGAACTCCTTCCAAGCCAGATGGCTCTGCAGACCTTTCTCAGATAAAGTCTGTAGCTCTTTCCCTGGCTGAAATTATAGACGATTATAAAGTAATTGTTACTAAAAGCACAGTCCCTGTTGGTACAAATAGGTGGATAAAGTCTCTCATTGATGCAAACAAAAAAAGCAATGCTCCTGTGGATGTAATTTCAAATCCTGAATTTTTACGGGAAGGAGCCGCAGTTGAAGATTTTATGCATCCCGATAGAGTAATTATAGGAGGAGAAAGCTCCTATGCTATAGCTATTATTAAAGACATTTATCGGCCTCTTTATCTTGCAGAGACCCCTTTTATCATCACCAATCTTGAAACTGCAGAACTTATTAAATACGCTTCAAATGCCTTTCTTGCTACAAAAATTACTTTTATAAACGAGATTGCTAATTTTTGTGAAAAAGTAGGAGCAGATGTAACTGTTGTTTCCAAAGGAATGGGGCTTGATCCAAGAATTGGGCCCAAGTTTCTAAATCCAGGTCCTGGTTTTGGAGGCTCCTGTTTCCCAAAAGATGTAAGAGCTCTTATTCATCAAGGGAAAACATCTAACAGCCCTTTTAAACTACTTGAAGCAGTGATAGAGGTAAACGAAAAGCAAAAACTCAGAGCAATTGAAAAACTGAGGGAGCTTTGTGGAGATCTCAAAGGCAAAACAATTGCAGTACTTGGGCTCTCCTTTAAACCCAATACCAGCGATGTAAGAGAAAGCCCAGCCCTTACTATAATTCCAGAGCTCCTTAAAGCAGGAGCAAAGGTAAAGGCATATGACCCTGCTGCTATAGAAGAATTCAAAAAAATTGTAAAAGATAAAGTGATTTATGCTTCCTCTCCTCTTGAGTGCGTAAGAGATACTGATGCTTTGCTTATTTTAACAGAGTGGAACGAATTCAGATTTCTTGACCTTTCTCAAATCAAAAAATTGATGAAAACTCCTGTGCTCGTTGACATGAGAAATATCTATGAACCTTCTGTGCTCAAAAATCTTGGCTTTAAATATTCTGGAATAGGAAGAAAAGTTATAGCATAATTTTTAAAATAAGCCCTTCAAGATAAATTTTATCTCGCTCATCTGGATAATAAATAAATAGGTAGGAATTTAACTCCAGTTTCTGTTTTAAAAAGATAAGACATTCTTTTAAAAAAATTTCTTTTTTCACAAAAGGCTTTAAGGCAAAGCCTTCTTCTCTCAAATCTCTTTCCAGAATTAACCATGGTTCTATATATTCCCGTTTTATAGTACCCAGAACTTTAAAATTTTTTATCTCTCTGGCCCTCTGTTTTTCAGATTCTTTTTTAAAAAGACATCCCTTTTCAAACCAAATTTTCTTAATAAATGGCCTTTTTTTAAATCCCAATTTTCCCGAAAAATTAAAATGTAAAACAATGTCAAGAAGTTCAATAGAAGTTTTTTCCTTAAGAATAAGAGGATTTTCCAGATACTGCCAGAATTTTTCTTTTAAAAGCTCGTGGACAAATTCAAGTTTTCTGAATTTATTTTCAAGTTCTTCAATTTTATTTTTTAAAGTTTTTCTGGAAAGCCTTTTAATGTAAGCCTGTTTGTACTTTTGATAGATTTCAAAATTTTTTTTAGGATTTAAAAGCTCAAAAGCAAGGTTTAGCTCAAGAGCCTTTTGAGGATCCCCTCCCCTATCCGGATGAAACTTAAGTTGCAAGGTTTTGTAAATGTTTTTTATCAATTTAAAAAGGGTATCATCATCAAGCTCTTTTACAAGGGAAGGAGTAAGACCAAAGATTTCAAATGGATTTTTTGCTCTTCCCATAATCCCATTATGTTAGTAAAAATTCTTCAATTACAGGGAAAAGCCACTCTCTTAAGGCTTTAAGTTTTTTCTGCGGTAAAGAAGAAAAGGTCTCCCCTACTCTATCAACAAGAAAATGGATTGCACATGTCTTTACTCCCCAGGCCGCTCCTAAAGAAAACAGGGCAGAAGTTTCCATATCCATTGCCTTTACTTCAGGATACTCTATTTTTAAAAAACCTTTTTGTGCAAGATCTTCAAAAAAATAAGGAAAGTCAGCAGATAAAATTAGTCCTTCTTTATAAAAAATATTGTTTAATTTAAGTAAATTTTTTAGTCTATTTAACATGTCCTTATCAGGCATAGAAATATTTTCAGGAGATATAGACTTACCTATCCCTTCAAAACAGATAGCTCTATCAGGCAGGAAAATCTCGGGTAAAGAATATGTTATAGCAGTAGTGCCAGCCCATCCCAGAGCCAACACTTCTTTTATCCCTAAAGACTGAAGAGCTTTCATCAAAAATACAAGGGAAGGAGCTCCAAGAACCGGGCCAGCTACAATAAAATCTTTAGTAGAATTTATATAAAAACTAAACCCCAGCCAGGTGCATAGTTTTTTTAGAGAAAATTTTTTAGCGAAATTCTTCAACTCTGGCCAGGGAAAAAGAATAAAGCCCTTTTTGTATCTCCCAAATCTTTTTAAAGACAAACCAGGTAAAAACATATTATCCCCCTTATTCAAAAAGCCTATCTATTCTATAATAGACAAGAAGCTCCTGAAAATTTTCGTTCAAAAGAGGATTCCGGGAAAAATAAAAAAGGTGGGAAGCACAGGAACAATCACTTGAGCCAAATTTAGGGATGTAGCCTTCAGAAATGCTGGAAACATCCCTGGCAAGGGTGCACTCAAGCCTCTTTGAGCTTAAAATAGGAACAGCCTTTTCAAGTTTAGCCTTAGCAAGAAAATAATCTATGTGCCACTTCAGTTTTTTCCTCTTTCTCATGTGTCTTGCTATTCTCTGCTTAAGGTTTTTCATTGCAGAACCAACATATACATAATAACCCGGAGCAAAGCTCCTGCCAAACTTCTCTATCCATTCTTCTTTTTCCAGATAAAGAACTAAAAGGTAACTTCCAGAGTTTTTGAATTCTTTTTTAAGTAGCTCTATAGGTAGTTTAAGGGATTTCAGAGCTTCCACCCTCCTGAAATCTCTACTCCACTTAAATCCATAAGCAAATACCCTGATGTTTTTGTACGCCTTCAAAAATACTTCAGCAAATTCAGGATCAATATGATAGGCAGGAAGAAAGTAGTCCACATCTGGAGACATAACTGCAAAGAAAATGGCACCTTTTATTCCCTCAGGCAATTTTTCAAGGTGAAGAAGATGGCGGGTAGCTCTTTTACTTGGGGCATCTGGAAACATGGCCCCTCTTTTTCCAAAAAGCGTGCAGGTTTTAACCTCAAGGAAAAGCCTTTCTCCAGAAGGGCTTTCAAGAAGAAGATCAAAACGAGAAGAATTAAATTTAGGCTCTCTTTTTAAAACTCTATAGCCCTTTAATTCCGGAATATTTCCCTCTTTTATAAGGGCAGAAACTACCCGATTTGTATAATGGGTGTGAAGAAGGACCCAGAGATCTTCTTTTTTTACGGCAAAAGTAAGGTATTTCAAGGATGAATGAGAAGAGGACCTGGAAAGAAGAAGGAGTTTTCTCCCTTTAATCAGAAGCTCCCAAAGCCTTCCAGGATTGGGAAGATAAGCAAAGGCCTCTTTTCCTGCTATCTTCGCTTTTATAACAAATCTATTTACTCTTTCTAAAAATCTCCCCTCCACAAAATCTTCTTCCAGAGGATAAGAAAGCATTTATAGAACTTCTCTTATACTGTGTAAAACAAGCCTGTTCTGTAGACGAATTGTCCCTTCTAATAGATTGTAAAAACGAATGTTTTCTAAGGCTGTCCACATTTTAAAAATACCTTTTATCGTTACAACAAATCAAAATTTTTTAATATTTTTGCAACTTTCTCATCATTCTTTGTAAGCTTTCTTTGCTCTTTCTAATAATTTTAATAGCGAGTCAAGCCATAAGTACCTGCAAAGTTGTCTCAAGACGAATAAGTCTCTCTATCCTCTGGAGTAAAACCCTGTATTTCTTTTGCCAAACATAAAACAAAAAAATCCAAACAAAAATGTTAGTAACAATATTCCTGATACTACCTTTCTCGTATTTTTCCTGAAAAAGCGTTTTTCTTATTAGTAAATTATAAAATAGAGTTTCCAAACTGACAAGAAATTTTATCCTCTTTACACCTTGTTTAAAAAGCAATTTCAAAATATAATTTAAAAACTATGGAAAAATGAAAAATGAGGTGCAAAAATGGGTAGAGAAATTCCTAAGGAAATTATAGAGCGTGTCAAAAAGCTAAGAGAAGAAATTGATTATCACAACTATCGCTACTACATTCTCAATGCCCCGGTTATCTCCGATGCAGAATATGATGCCTTAATGCGAGAACTAAAGGAGCTTGAAGCTAAATATCCAGAGCTAATAACTCCGGATTCTCCTACTCAAAGGGTAGGATTTAAACCTCAGGAAGGATTTAAGGAAGTTTCCCATGCCGAACCCATGCTTTCTCTGGACGATGCCATGAATGAAGATGAAGTATTTGAATTTGATAAAAGAGTCAAAAAATTTCTGGGCTTACCAGAAGATGCTGAAATAGAATACACAGTGGAGCCCAAGATTGACGGACTGGCTGTGGAAATTATTTATGAAAACGGGCTTCTTGTTCTTGGTTCCACAAGAGGAGATGGATATGTAGGAGAGGATGTAACAGCAAATATAAAGACAATAAAAACTATTCCTCTTAGACTCAGAAGATTTACTGAAGATGCCCCTGAAATTCCCAGAAGGATAGATGTAAGGGGCGAGGTATATATGACAAAGGAGGAGTTTAAAAGGCTGAATGAGGAAAGGATCCAAAAAGGAGAGATGCCTTTTGCCAATCCGAGAAACGCAGCTGCAGGCTCTTTAAGACAGCTTGACCCTTCTATTACTGCCAAAAGAAAACTTGATGTGTTTTTTTATGGAGTAGGAAAGGTTGAGGGATATGAGTTCAAAACGCAGTGGGAAATACTACAAACTTTTCCTAAATGGGGTTTAAAAATAAACCCCCTTGCAAAACTCGTTAAAAACATAAAAGAAGCTATTCATTATCATCATGAACTGGAAGAAAAGAGAGAAAGCCTGGATTATGAGATTGATGGAATAGTTATAAAAGTAAACCGTTTAGATTACTGGGCCAAACTTGGTACCAAAGCAAGGTCTCCAAGATATGCTATTGCTTATAAATTTAAACCTACTCAGGCAACCACGCAAATTCTTGATATAGTAGTTCAAGTTGGTAGAACAGGTGCAGTTACCCCTGTAGCCATCCTTAAGCCCGTGCAAATAGGTGGAGTAACTGTAGAAAGGGCAACGCTTCACAATGAAGATTTTATCAAAAATCTTGACATCAGAATAGGAGACTGGGTATTAGTTCAAAGGGCAGGAGATGTTATCCCGGAAATAGTGATGCCTATCAAGGAAAAGCGTACAGGTAAAGAAAAAGAGTTTAAGTTTCCCACTCATTGCCCTATCTGTGGAAGCAAGCTTATTAAAAAACCTGGCGAAGCGGTATGGAGATGCCCAAACAAAAACTGTTTTGCTCAGCTTGTAAGAAAAATCCTTCACTTTGCCAGCAGAAATGCCATGAACATAGAAGGTCTTGGTGAAAAAGTGGCAAGAGATCTGGTGGACAAAGGAATGGTGCAGAATGTAGCTGATCTCTATTATTTAAAAGTGCCTGATTTTTTAAAACTACCAGGGTTTGCCTATAAAAAGGCAAAAAATCTTTACGATGCCATTCAGAAAAGTAAAAGAACCACCTTGGGAAGATTTCTCTATGCCCTGGGTATAAGGCATGTTGGAGAGGCCATGGCTCAGCTCCTTGCAGAAAGATTTCGTTCCCTGGAAAAGCTCTCCCAGGCTTCTATTCAAGATCTTATGAGTATTCCAGGCATAGGGTATGAAGTAGCAAAATCAATAGTTGATTTCTTTAAAAATGAAGAAAATCAAAAAGTAATTGAAAGATTATTAAAAGCAGGCATCACCTTTGAAAATGAAGAAAAAGAGAAACCCAAGGAGGCAAAGCTTAAAGGCCTTACTTTTGTGTTTACCGGAGCTCTAAAAACCATGACAAGAGAAGAAGCCAAAAGAAAAGTAATAGAACTTGGAGGAAGAGCTACAGACTCTGTCTCCAGAAATGTGGATTATGTGGTGGTAGGAGAAAAACCCGGTTCAAAGCTAAAAAAGGCTCGGGCACTCGGCATAAAAACTATTACAGAAGAGGAGTTCTTGAAACTTATAGAGGACTAAACAATTTTTTTACCAAAAATAGCCTTTTCAGCGGCAGACATGGTCTCTCTTGCAACTTCTCTTGCCTTTGAAATCCCTTCTCTTAAATAATCCTGCCAGGGCTCCTTTTCCAATTTTTCTCTTTTTTCCCAGATAGGTTCAAGCTGGGCAATCACTCTTTCAGCAAGCCTCCTCTTACACTCAAAACAGCCAAGCTTTGCACCTTTGCAGTCTTCCACAATCTCCTGAAGTTCTTCCGAAGAAAAATAAAGTTTTATCAAATTAAAAGCCACACATCTATTTTCAGGGTCTCCAGGATCACTTTTCCTTGGCCTCTGAGTATCTGTCACATAGGAAAGCACCTTTTTCCTTACTTCTTCAGGAGAATCATTTAAAAAAATAGCATTACCATAACTTTTACTCATCTTTCTTCCATCTGTCCCCGGGATTTTGGGCACTTCAGAAAGGAGTGGTTCTGGTTCAGGAAAAAGGTCTGTCCGGTAAAGATAGTTAAATCTCCTTGCAATCTCTCTTGTAAGTTCAAGATGAGGCACCTGGTCAAGCCCCACAGGCACTTTCTCTGCTCTGTAAATAAGAATGTCAGCAGCCTGAAGCACAGGATATCCAAGAAACCCATAGGTGGCAAGGTCTTTATGCTTCAGGTTTTGAAGCATATCCTTATAGGTAGGATTCCTTTCAAGCCAGGGTACAGGCACAAACATTCCAAAGAGAAGGTAAAGCTCTGCATGCTCTTTCACCTCAGATTGAAGAAACATGATGCACTTTTCAGGAGAAAGCCCCACAGAGAGCCACTCTAAAAAAAGCTCTTTTGAAAATTCAGAGATTTTTGAGGGATCTTCATACTCGGTGGTAAGGGCATGCCAGTCTGCAATAAAATAAAAGCATTCATATTCATCCTGAAGTCTGCTCCAGTTTTTGAGCACACCGTGAAGATGCCCAAGGTGTAAGGGCCCTGTAGGTCTCATTCCGCTCAAAATCCTTCTTTTCACTGCCCTTCCTCCTCTTTCCCAAAGATTTTCCTACATAAAATTAACATAAAACTCTGTTTTTTAAACCAATGAATCTATTTTAAAAATATTTTTTTTGGTTAAAATATGGTATAAAATTTTTAAAAGGGAGGCAAAAATGCAATGTCCTCGTTTAAAACGCCTTCTTAGAGACTGGTATCAACAGGTAAGGAATTATACCCTTTCACCTATAAAAATGATGGAACTGGTAATGCGACACATAAAAAATTGTGAAGTCTGCCAAAATGATAGGGATCTTCCCTTTGAACTGGAACAATTGAGAGAAATTATAAGAGTTCCTTATAACGAAAAGTTTCAAAAAATGCAAGAAGAATCGTTTAAAAATCAGGAAGAAGAATTTCTTTTTGAGGAAGAAGAAAAAGTCCTCCTCAAGGAGGAGGACTTTTAAAAACACTTCTTAATGTTCGTCAGGTTCCTCTTCGTATCCTGTAATCATAGCAACAATATGGGCAAGAGGAGTATGCCCCAGTGTACTCAAGTACACATGGACAAAGATAAAAAAGGTAAAGAATATCCAGAGAGCCACATGAATAAAATCAACTATCTGCAGGCCTCCAAATATTTTGGCCCAGGAAGCAAATTTTGCAGGATCCCAGAGAATAAGCCCGGTAATTAACTGCAAAGGAATACATACCAACATTATAAAAAAGTAAAATAGCTGCTGAAGTGGGTTAAATTTACGATCCGGGGTTGGATGATGCGGATTGTCCTCTCCCACCATTATTCCATAAGCATAATACCTTGCCTGACGAAACATACTGGTAATCCACTGAATAGGCCTCCAGAAGGGAGGTATGTAGATTTTAAAAACCTTTCCTGTAAATATATAATAGATAAACCACAAAAAGTAGTTAGCTATCAGAATAAATCCCAGAACACTATGAACTTTAACCGCTGTCTCCACACTCATAAAGTGCCACACATGAGGAATTCTGATTTGTAAACCCGTTAAAATAAGCACTATAAAAGAAAGTGCGTTTATCCAATGCCAAATTCTTACAGGCAGTGGATGTAAATATACTTTCTTCATTACTTACCCTCCCTTCTTTTTCTTCTAATTGGTGTAGTAATAATCCTGAGCCCTATATGGCCGCATACGAATCCAAGCCCTGCAAGCACAGCCAGAATAAATACAATATCAAGCACCTTCACCTTTGTCAATCCAATGGCATAAAAATCCCTCATATTGGGAATAATGTTAAAAGAATTTAAAACAGCCCTTTCTACAGGCTGCCCCTTAAGAGTCACCTTAAATGAAGCAGCAGGGCTATGACAGGCAGCACAATCTCTAAGAGCTAAATCTTTACTTATAACTTTATGAGCTGCATTTCTGTCTACTACAGTTATTTTTCCATCTAATGTAACATCCTGCTTCTCCTTCAGAGTGCTCATAAGATTCCAAAGTTCTTTTTCCTCAAGTTTGCCATTATTGTTGGCATCAAATTTTTGCACAAGTTCTTTCGTTAACCCATAAGCCTTACCATCTTCCCTATTTACTATACTTAACATAACATGCTTATCTACACCGGTATGGCAGGCAACACAGGAAGCCTTTTTAAAATGTAATTTCACAAATGTGGCTTCCTGAAAAGGAGGATTATGAAGCCACTGGGCATGAATAGCTTCCATGTTTTTATGGCATCTCACGCAGCTCTTATCAACATCAGCCTCAGCAATTGCCTTCACCGCATGAATACCATGACAGGAAATACAACTAAGAGTTTTAGCATGTACACTTTCTTCCAATACAGAGGCTTCGTTTTTATGACATTTAGAACAAATCTGCACACTTAAAGCCTTGTTACCTGACACATATTTTACATCATGATATCCATGGCAGCCGATACAACCTGGAGCTGAGGCATCTCCTGCAGTTCTTTTTGCATAGTGTACACTCTTAAGAAATTGTTTATACTGAATAGCGTGACACTTAGCACATATCTTATCTCCTGCCTTTCTAAAATCAGCTAAGGACTTGTAATGATGGATAGGATGAGAATTCTTGCTATACCCTGTATGACACTCGCTACACCTGAAATTTTTATGAACAGAATGAATTAAAACTTTCCTATCTACTTTCAATGAAATTTCTTCACCATCGGCAAACCTCATTTTAATATCTTTACTATGACAACGCAAACAATAAGTATTCTCTGAAATGTTTTTCACCTGATTAGAAATTGCCTGTACTGTGTGATAACCGTGACATTCTATACAGGAAGCCTTTTTAGTAAGGGCATAATGTGCAGGATTTTTTCTCAATTGAGCATCTGTATGACAACGCTGACAGACTTTTTTAGAAAAGTACGCCATTCCCTCCTTTTTGTTTTTAAACTTATAAATAGGATGCTTACCATTCATAAAGTCAGTATGACACACAATACAACGGAAGAGTTTATGGACAGAAGAGCTTATTTCTTCTGGAGAAACTTTCTTTGCTCCTTTCAAATTATAACGATGACACATCAAACAATAAGCATCTGTATTACTTCTTCTAAGAAGATTTAAATTCTGTCCCTCGTGATAGGTATGACAATCTGTGCACAAAAATCTCTTATCTCTTATCACAATTGCATGGCCAGGATGTTTGGAAAGAGTCTTAAGAGGATGACATATAATACACCGTTGATTTACTTTCCTTGCATAGGATCTTATACTCTTTAGAGGAAGTGGACGGGGGTGTTTCTCAGGCTTTATATCCACATGGCAGGAAAGACAGCCCATTTTAGCGTGAGGAGACCTCAAAAACTTTTCTTTGTTAACATAAAGATACATCTTGTCACCATTTTTAAGGATCTTGGGTTCTCTTCCTTTCACAGAATGACACTGCAAACAGGCAAGAGTCTGGTTTTTAACAGCTTCTGCAGATTTTATGTAGTGACTTCCGTGACACTCGGCACAGCTTATCTTAGAATACTTTAAAACATCTTTATGGAAAGAAGAAAGCCTCTTTACCGGATGACACATAAGACATCGCCTGGATACCTCACGCATATAGGCCTTTTTGCTGGCAATCTTTATAGGCCTGGGATGATTGCGCACATTAATGTCAACATGACATACCATACAAGGAATTCTACCATGAACAGACTTCTTAAACTTTTCAGGATTTACATAAAGATACATCTTATCACCATTTAAAAGAATCTTTGGCGGCCTACCTTTAATAGAATGGCAAAGAAGACACCTCTGATTTAAATTGCTCGCATTAGAGGGCTTATAAAGAAAAATTCCTGCACTTATTAATGCAAGAAACAAAAATACTGCTCCCAACAATAATGTACGTCCTGATAGCTTTTGAAAGCCCATTCTGCCCCCCAGTTTTGTAATTTAGAATCTCAGAGAGTTATATTATTATAAACCCTAAACTTAGTCAAGAAACAAAAATATCTATTTAAAAGCATAAAAATAAAAAAATTTGCATTTTTTATAAATAAAAACAAATTTCCAAAGTAATTTAAAAATTTCGGAAAAGAAATCACTTTTTTCTTTTATCCACCACTCTAACCGCCTTACCAGGTACGCGTTGAATAGTGCCTTCTGGAACAATTTGCAAATTACTCCTGAAACCAAGAAAATCGTAAAGCTCTGTTTTCAAAGTTTCCAGTTCAGCTTCAGAAATACCCGCTTCAAGTTTCTCCACAATAATTGTCATCTCATCTCTGCCTTTTATCGTTTCAATAACAAGCTGATAATAGGGAGAAAGCCCTTTGTATTTCATCAAAATCTGTTCAATTTGGGAAGGATAAAAGTTTACTCCTTTCACTTTTAGCATATCATCTGTTCTTCCCTTTATCCTATCAATTCTTACATGGGTGCGTCCACAGGCACACTTTTCGTAGCTTAAAATCCGTGTGATATCCCTTGTTCTATATCTTATAAGAGGCAAGCCCTCACGGGTAAGGGTGGTTATGATAAGCTCTCCTTCCTTACCCTCAGGAAGTGGCTCACCTGTTTCAGGATCCACCACCTCTACTATATAATGATCTTCCCATACATGAATTCCTGACCTTGCCTCACAATCAATACCCAGCCCTACTCCTCCTGTTTCTGTCATTCCTATAATATCAAAAGTTTTAACTCCCATTACATTTTCTATCCTTTTTCTGTATTCATCTGACCAAGTTTCTGCTCCAAGAATTGCCACTCTAAGTTTTGTTTCCTTAAAGTCATAACCTATTTCTTTAGCCACCTCCATAAGCCTTGCTGGATAAGAAGCAATAGCACCAATTGCTGTAACCTCAAGCTCTTTTATAAACTTCAATTGAAGAAGTGTTCTTCCAGCCCCAGCAGGGACAATAAAACACCCAAGCCTTTCTGCCCCGTAGTGAAATCCAAAGCCCCCATTAAAAAGCCCAAAAGAAGGCATTATCTGAAGCCTATCCTCACTCGTAAGCCCAGCACAAGCAAGGCACCTTGCCATTATCTCTCCCCATTGTCTTACATCTCCGGGAGTCATAGCATTAATCACAGGCACTCCTGTAGTCCCAGAGCTCATGTGCATCCTTGCACACTTTGAGATGTCAACCGCAATGTGCTTAAAGGGATAACATTCTCTCAAGTCGTCCTTGGTAGTAAAAGGAAGGTGTTTTAAATCATCCAGGCTTTTTATGTCTTCAGGCTCTATTCCTTTAAGCTTTTCCTTTAATTTTGAACGGGAATTTTTTAAAAATCTTATAGTTCTCCTTAATCTTTCAAGCTGAAGTTTTTCAAGCTCTTCTCTTGGCAAAGTTTCCATCTCAGGATTAAACATCATTCCATCCCTCCAGAAAAAATTTTTGATTTTCGCTGTCAAGAACCTTTAGAATAGCCTCTTTTCTTAAAAAAGGCTCCTTTTTTATCAGTCTTCCCAGAAGATAAGTGTTTATCTGTCTGGGAGGCACTTTGGAGAGGGCCTCCTCAATGTCCTCTTTAGAAAAAACAAAA
>Ga0256842_1000091_pt1 | contig 67608 bp, 74 predicted proteins | sample 4559240metaG_FD_185973 | JGI IMG/M metagenome (GOLD analysis project Ga0256842, IMG submission 185973) | Hydrothermal vent microbial communities from Guaymas Basin, Mexico - 4559-240 | ecosystem: Environmental > Aquatic > Marine > Hydrothermal vents | place: Mexico: Guaymas Basin | collected... | reverse complement strand
CTATAATAGATTCCCTAAAAACAAAGTGCAATTCAAATCTACCCTAAGCTGGCTCAAATCCTTCGCTTTATTACATAACCTTATAAATTGTTACTATAAAAATATTACATCTTGACAATCTCCACCATAAAATTTAAATTTTATGAGTTTCGGCTCCGCTCACTATTTCCTCATCCAAGCCATCAACAATCGGTTTTCTGTTGATCACCCTTTTGCATCTGTATTCGAGCTCTATTTTATCATCGGGCATCAGCTCCACATTCCAAACGATCGTAGAATAGGTCGATGCATGAATAACCCTACCATCGGTCTCAACATCACCCTCACACATCTCATATATTCTAAACGCTCTCTTAGCCTTTGAATAGTTCGCAATTCTAAGCCTTACTCTATCGCCTTCCACAACCCTCTCGAAGTGAACCTTGCCCATGATCCTCGCGACTATTCTATCAGCATCGACCGGCTCTCTCTCAAGCACTTCGCAGACTTTCTTCGCCAGCAACGGAATTATCTTGAGTAGAACTTCCTCCTTCTTTTTTTTCTTTTGTAACTTCTGCTTTCTGTCTAAATACTCCTTCAGCTTTCTCCCAACTTCCTGCAGAGCCAATCTGACCTCATCGACGATTTCGGGAATTCCCGCTATGGCTTCTTTGGATTCAGAAACATAAGGAATGTTCGTCGATGCGAGATGGATCAACACCACAGCGGGAGCGTTGGGTAGCTCGTTCTTACTCTGTTGCAATCCGTAGGCTTTCCAATTCACGCTTTCTACGGCCTTGGTGAGAGCGCAACCTCCTTGCTGATACAACAAGGGAATCTTGTTTGCAAATCGGAGAACCTCTATTCTATCGCTCTTGATGCCTCCTCCGTAGGCTATGCCGACCTCCACAAGGAAAGGATGTCCAGAGTAAACCTTCGGCCTTCTCGTGATCGCGTAGACGAATTCGGCGTTGAACTCCTTCATCAAACTCTTCATTATTAGATCCGAGCCAATTGGGGAAAGACAGTCCGTAGGGGGAGGCAAGAGCTGGACTTCCCTAAAAGCGTTGAGCAATCTTAAGGCTTGCTTCCTACTCAGTGAGCGAGGATGCTCCCTTCCGTTGAAACCGGCTTTAGCTAGGATATCATCCGCGATCTTATCTCCGATTCTGACGAACTCCTCTTTCAAGAATTTTTTCAGATTGCTTGCCCTCGTCGTTTTTAGCATGGCCAAAAGAGCTCCAAGTTCTATTCCGTGCGGATGAGGCTTTATCTCCTTAGGAATTTTCGGTAATTCGCTGCTCACTCTCTCAAATTCGTGGATATACCCATCCGGTTCTATGAACGTTATTTTAGCGTGTGGATTCACTATTGAAGTTTGCCTCAGGTATTCGTAAACGCTTTGCCTCCTCTCCCTAACATAGCTACCAACGATTTCGAGCTCTATTCGAGTTCCGTGGGGACGGTGCCATTCTATATCGCTTTCACTTACGACTTCCGGCTCGTTTCTCTTCGTATCTATCATTATCTCCATTTTGCATGCCTTCTCTTTAGGAGACGTTTTTGAGATGATTACAGCCGGCTTTCCCGTCGTCAATTGAGCGTAAAGAACGGCAGAGCTTATACCGAGTCCTTGCTGACCCCTCGTCTGCTTTATAGCATGAAATCTTGAGCCGTAGAGAAGCTTACCGAATATCTTAGGAATCTGGTGCCTCACTATACCCGGTCCGTTGTCTTCGACTATAATCCTGAAGATGGATCTGTCGATTCGAGCGATTCTGACCATTACATCTGGCAGAATTCCAGCTTCCTCTGTTGCATCGAGAGCGTTGTCAACAGCTTCTTTAACACATGTAACGAGCGCTTTGGCTGGATTCGAATAGCCTAAGATGTGCTTGTTCTTCTCGAAGAATTCCGCAATACTTATCTCTCTGAGCTTCTTTGCCAACTCCTCCGCAATCATGATATCTCTGCACCTACCACCGTTTGCGTCTTCGTGACGCCCGTAATTCCTCTGATCTCATCGACTGTCTTGTTCAGCTCGGATAGGCTGTTCGCCTGAATTATAACGACAAAATCGAACTCTCCAAAGACGTGATATATCTCTCTCACGTTCTTGATCTTCTTTATCGCGTTGTAGACATCCTTCTCCTTTCCCGGCTGAACGTTGACCATAGTAACGCCGATAACCATGTATCAAGTTCGATCCGATTTTTTATAAAATTATTCGTCAGACCAACATCCAGCCCAACATCGAAGCCAAAACGAACTGAAAGGCGATCATTGCAAAGAAGAGATAAATGGCCCTCTCACCCACACTTCTGAAGGCCGTATCTACGAGTTCGAAGAACCTTCTACCCATTACGTTCACCTTAACCTCGTTGTAGCCGTAGCCGATATCTTTACAATCTTCAAATCTCAGATCTGCAAATACTTTATTCAAAAATTCGAAAACTATCTTTCGGTCTTCCTCATCTGCCCCAACTGGCTTGTATCCGATTTTGGGAGAGATACCAGTTTTGGAGTGGTTGTCAGTCGAGACCACCGTAGCGACGACACCCCTCTTCCTACAGAATTCCTCAATCTCCTTCCTAAAGCTCAGATCGACGTTGTTTCCGTCAAGCATGAGTATAGCGTGCATATCATTTCCGTAATCTAAGATCAGAATTGCGATGTGACCGCATATGTTCTTGGTCTCAACTTCGATACGCTTGAACAGGTATCTTAATCTTGCCTTCTCAGTTTTGACGTCCATCGCCTTTTTAATCAGTTCCTTAACATCCTCGATGTGTTCTTTTCCGACTTCGAAGTTCGGCTTGTATGCACTGTGAGCTTCGACGAGCATTATTTCTTTGCCAACAGCATCGTTTAGCTCGAAAGGAAGGTCGTCACTCTCTTCCTTACCTATTAGGATCATCAGCTTAGCTTTACCGAACGGAAACACTCTCAGAACGAACTTTTTACCTTCGATTTCGAACGGCTTCTCCGCTTCAAGCTTCAAATCGTCGCACCTGATTGCCGAAACTATTTTGGCGACATTCTCGTCATCTATCGGATTCAGCTCATGTCCTACGGCGGTATGAAGGAACATCGAGTTCTCCATTGCCAGTATTCGTCTAACCAGCTTCGCTCCTCCGATGTTCCTCATAGGGCCGGGATGGAATGACGTTGAGATCAGTCTGACCTTTCCTACTCTCAGGCACTTCACCCAACCCTTGAACTGAACTCCAACCTCTCTAAGCTCTCTTTCAAAGTATTCGGCATCGCACGTAAGCCAGAAGAGCAGGAAGGCTTTGAGAAACCTTTTAACGTTGAAGAACTCGAAGTCCTTGTCGAGATATCTTATGAAGAGGTAACCCAAGATCGATCCGATTAGAGCGGTTAGGATGTATCCCAGCGTTCTGTGAGGTGCTTGGAACGAGAATTCGTAAGATATAGGATAGAGAAGAACGGAAAGGATGAACGATGCGAGCGTGGATTCGAATTCGGATGATTCGGATGTGAAGTAGAAGGAGACGGTTAAAAGGGCTGTAATCGAAGCGGGAGCCAAAACGATTAGATCTTTGCCGAAAACGTGAACCGAAAGGATGTCGAAAAACTCGATGAATATTAGAATAACCATGACGAAGAACAGTAGCCTCCTCTTATTGACCGCAAGCCTCAAAAACCTCTGATAAATGAGCAGAACGAGGAGAGTTGTCAAGCTGAGGAAGAGATATCTCATGCCGAAGAACGATCCGCTCCCGTTCAGAAACGAGGCGAGGGCTATGGAGATGGCTATGACTCCGGCGGATACGAACTCCTTCGGTGTGCTGAAGAGCTTCGAGTAGAACTTCTCCATCAGAGAAACGTCCATCGTCTCCATAGCTCTACTTGGAGAACATAAGGTTCATCAGCTTGAGCCCATCGATCAGCCCAAACTTCCCCTTCCTACAGCTGAACTCGTCGAACCTCTTGACTTCATCCCTCTTTAAACCGTAGATGAGGAACGGAACAGGCTCAGCCACATGTGTTCTCACCTTGACGGGAGTGGGATGGTCTGGCAGAAGCATTATCCTCGTCTCCTCCAAATCGAGCCTATCGATGAGATAACCTACGATCTTTTCGTCGTAGATTGAGATTGCCTCAACCTTCTTCTCCGCATCACCTTCATGTCCGACCTCATCTATTCCTTCCGTATGCAGAACGACGAAATCCTTGTCCTTCAAACTTTTCAGCACGGCTCTCGCCAATCCTTTGTAGTTCGTGTCAATGTAGCCGGTGACGCCTTCAACCTCTACGACTTCAAAACCCAAGCCCCTCCCTATTCCTTTAAGCAGATCCACTTCGGAGATCATGACTCCCTTCACGCCCCATCTTTCCTTGAACTTCGGAAAGTTTGGCATCTTTCCTCCCCCCCAGATCCAGACCATGTTCGCCTTCTTCGTTACCTCTGGCACAACTCTCTTGGAAAGCTCCATCAGATCGATCAGAAGCTTTGCCAATTCCTTGTCTTTGGGTAGATATTTGGAGATCGGCTCTCCTTGAATGTCGTGCGGAGGGGTAGTTTTTACATCTTCATCGAAATCCCTATCGATCGTTACGAGGTTTCTGTAGCTCGTTCCGTGATGAAATCGAACGAAATCGTATTCCAATGCCTCGTTCAAAGCTTCTATAACTTCTTTTGCTTCGTCATCCCCGATCCTATTCGCACTGTAATCTACCATTATCCCGTTCTCAACGAACACGAGGTTACACCGAAACACCAATTTTCCCTTGATTCCCTTCGCCAAAGCCTCGATCGGCCCTCTACCGGTGTAATATTTTCGCACGTCAATACCCAAAATCGTCAGGTTTGCGACATCGCTTCCCGGCTCGTAACCTTCTGGAACAGTCTTAGCCATTCCACAGGCACCCTCTTTGGCGAGAAAATCCATATTTGGTGTGTCGGCAACCTCCAAGGGTGTTCGATTGCCCAACTCCTCAACTCTCCAATCGGCCATTCCATCGGGAATGAGAAGGAGATATTTCATAACGTGAGGATGTCGTTGGGTATTCAAATCTTTTCGAAGGCTTTAAATACGACGGACTTATAAATGATCCATGGTTAAATTTATCAGGCACGTATTCGATGTATTCGGCTATTCTCCTTTTCCAGACTTATCTGAACACGCTAACCTCTGCGTTGAGTGTATGCATCTCGTTAAGAGAATGTTCGAACTTTACGGAAGAGAAGATATTTCAAAACTCGTTAAAAAGATCGATGAAATTGAGAAGAAGGCGGATAACATTAAAGATAGGATTAGAAAGTATCTTTCCGATCCTATCGTTTTGCCGGTCGATAAATATGCTGTTTTCAATCTCATAGTCCTTCAGGATAACGTGATCAATCTATGCAGAGACTTGGCGGTCTTGCTCACCATAAGAGACTTTAGAGTCCCTGATGAGATTATGAGACTCGTCGGTAAGATCGTCGAGATAGCCGACGAGTATTCCGAACTTTACGAACACATAAAACCTCTTTTGGCCAAGGCCTTCGTAAAATCGGAGGTAAATGAAGCCCTTGAGCATGTGGACAGAATAGTTAAGATCGGTGATAAATTCGAGAGCGAGTATCTAAAGATCTGTCAGGAGGTTTTTGAAGGTTTGAAGCCCGCGGAGTTAGTTTTGCTTAGAGAGTTGATAATATACCTTTCAAGAATAGTTGAGAATATAGTCAACGCCGCAAAGATGTTCAAGATCATGATCGAGAGGTGATAGATTTGAAGGTTAGGGAGTTGATTTGGAGAGAGTTGGTAACGATAAAGCCGGATGCAAGTGTTGAGGAAGCTATAGACCTCATGCTTCAGAAGGGAATTAGGTCGTTGCTCGTAGAGCCGATGGAAGGCGATGAATACTGCATACTCACGGTGAGGGATGTTGTGTTCAAAGTCATAGCCAAAAATATAAAACCGAAGGATGTTAAGGTCTCTGAGGTTTGCTCTAAGCCGGTAGTCACGATTGAAGCTGATAAAAGCTTGGAAGATGCGATAAAGATTATGGTCGATAAAAACCTCGCGAGGCTCGTCGTGGTAGAAAAGGGCAAGCCCATAGGCATGATTACGCTGATGGATGTAATGAAGGCATCTCGTGTTGGCGGAGTTTAGCGAAATTTTTTTAACAATTTTTTGAATATACCTTTAGGGCCCGTGGTCTAGGGGTTATGACGCCGCCCTCACGAGGCGGAGGTCGAGGGTTCGAGTCCCTCCGGGCCCATTATAGCTGTTATTTCCGAGTTTTAGATGTTCTAAAACCTTTATTTCAAAAAAAGCCGATAGATTGCCGATTTTTCGCTTAGCTAACTCTACCAGATTTTTATCTACCCATAGTGTTAATTTTGTCTTATTGTTTTCATAAAATTTTTCTAAATGTAGCTTATAACTTAACTTAGGCTATTATAATTTTACAGATACAATAATAGTTAAGCTATAATCTATAGATTTAGCAATAGCATAAGCTATTTAGTAGAATTGAGCCATTGCGAAATTTTAACTTAAGCCTAAACAATTTTTTACATACTATTTCCTTAAGAGAAGGCTATAGCTAAGAGATTTAAAGCTAAGAAAAAAGCTATGGCTATAATCTATCATAAGCTCTTTCTCGCCAATCGAATTTTAGAACGTAAACTACTATCTTTTTCGAAGTTAATCTTTATGAAAATTCTCCACTTGCCAGCTTTTACTCTGTAAATGTCTCTAGTTGCTTTAACCTTTCTAATATCCATAGAAAAAGATCTTCAAGCCTTTCAACGGCTTTCATTATCCTTTCTTGATCTTGCTTGCTAAGCTACTTTAGCTCCCTTAGAAACTTTTCAGATAGCTCAACTCTCATGTTAATCAAGCCCTAAAATCTTCTTAGCTTCCTTAATGCTATAGGTTTTCATCATGCCTTCCTCGCAGGCCTTGGCCATCTTTTCAAGTTAGAAATTTCCTAAAATTAGAAGCCTACGGATCTCTGAAATTTATCGTAAATTTCTGTAAAAGTAACCTGATCTCCAAAAAAGAAGCCTAAAGGAAAATAAAGAACATAAGAGAACTAAGCCGGATTATGAGTCAACGATAAACTAGTATCTAATATCCAAAGCTCTATCTATTAATTACGATACGAAACAGAGAAAGTTAATAATACTATTAATTTTATATTAATAATTGTATAAATTTTTAATATTAACATTTAATTATGTATTTCAAACCATCTACACGTGAAGTTTAATTATTATTTATTTTGTTTTTCTTTTAACAAATACTAGAACAAGATTTTGTTAAAGCTTATAAATTATTATTATTAAATTTTATGAAAAGATATTTAAAAGCATAAAAATAGATAATGTTATATACTACAATTTCTAAAATAGAATGATCAAAATGAGCGTCGGTGTTATTATTTGCACGTGTGGTAATACTCTAAACGATAAAATAGACATCGACAAACTCGTAGATTTTGCCAAGAGCCTTGAGGACGTTTCGATTGTTAAGAGAGTGGAACTTCTCTGTAAAGACTACAAGCAAGTCGCTCAGGAGTTGAAGGGTAAGATCGACAGGCTATTATTTGTGGGGTGTTCGGAGAGAAGTTCGTTAACTTTCAATGAAGATAAGATAGCTCAGATTCTCGAAGAGATCGGTCTGGATAGAGCGATGTTTGAAGTGGCGAACATTAGGGAGCAGTGTGCATGGGTCCACGAGGACAGAGATGGAGCAACGAGGAAAGCGTTAGATCAGCTGATGATGGCCTACGTCAAGCTGAGGTCGAATAGGCCTACTGGTGATCCGATAAAGCTGGAGAAGAGAGTTCTTGTGGTGGGTGGAGGAGTTGCAGGGATGCAGTGTGCTATCGATCTGGCGAAGGCTGGGATTGAAGTGGTGTTGGTGGAGAAAAAGCCATATTTGGGAGGGCACACCGCTCAGATTCCTCTGCTCTTCCAATGTGAGGGCTGGAGCTCGATGTGCACGAGCGAATGTATCGTGCCAGTTATAGCAAGAGAAACAACATTTAACGATAAGATAAAGGTGATCACAAACGCTGAGGTCAAAGATGTGGAGAAAGTTAACGGCAACTTCTCAGTGACTATAGAGCAGGAACCTCAATTCGTAGATCCCAATAAATGTGTCAGCTGTGGAAAATGTGCAGAAGTATGTCCTATCGAAGTCCCTAACCAGTTCGATCTAGGTTTTAGCAAGAGAAAAGCTATCGACAAGGATTTCTCACTCGCTATACCAGATACTTATAACATCTTGGAAGAGTATTGTAATAAATGCGGTGAATGCGTTAAGGTCTGCCCAACCAACGCCATTAACTTGGATGCCAAACCGATCCAACACACCTACACCTTCGGAGCAGTAGTAATAGCTACGGGTTTCAGTAGGTTTGACCTCAACAGGATAGCAGAGCTCAACTACGCTCATCCAGATGTCGTCACGAGCTTGGAGTTCGAGAGGCTGCTGACGAAGGGGTTTAAGAGACCATCCGATGGCAAAACTCCAGAGAGCTTGGTTTTCGTTCTGTGTAGTGGTTCGAGGAGTGAGAACGGAGTTCCATATTGCTCCAAGATCTGCTGCTCCGTCATAATGAAACTTGCCAATAGGATTACAACCCTATTCCCAGAAACGGAGGTAGCGGTAGTCTATAAGGACATCAGAACTCCCGGAAAGCTTGAGGACTTCTACAAGATGGTAGAGAGGAAAGGTGTCGAGTTCATCAAAGGAGAGGTGGACGAGATTACCTCAGATAACGGAAGGCTAAAGGTTGCAGTTTTCAAGGAGGACGGCGGAGAAGAGGAGATCGAAGCGGATATGGTCGTTCTGGCTGAGGCTTTGGTTCCCGCTGAAGTTCAGCTACTCAAGAAGTTCGGAGTTGTCACCGATAAATTCGGATTCCCGATAGAGTTCCAGCCGAGGGTAATCAACCCGAACGAGACCTACGTTGATAGAGTCTTTGTCGTAGGAGCGGCAAAAGGCCCGGAGATCGTTCAGAACAGCGTGGAATCCGGTAGTGCAGTTGCGATGAGGATAGTCGAAATTCTCAAAGATGGTGAAAAGAAACTTCAGAAGTTCGTCTCATACGTAAACAAAGACCTATGCTCCAAATGTGGAATTTGTGCCTCGATGTGCCCACACGATGCAATAAAGATGGAGGAAGATGGAGCTAAAGTAGATTCGGCTTTCTGCAGAGGATGCGGACTGTGCATGTCGGTCTGTCCGAACCATGCGATCCAGCTGATAAACTTCGAGGACAAGCAGTTGTTGGATCAGGCTGAAGTGGCTTTCAAGCACGCAAAGGAGGGAGAGCCGAGGATTCTTGCCTTGCTCTGCTACTGGTGTTCCTACGCTGCTGCAGATCTCATGGGTATGAAGGGTATCAAGCTCCCACCCAACTTCAGAACGATCAGGATAAGGTGTTCTTCTTCAGTCAACGCTGGCACGTTGCTGGAGATCCTCAAGAAGGTCGACGGAGTTCTCATCGCCGGCTGTCCGCCTAAGAACTGCCATCACGGTTGGGGCAACTATGTCACTGCAAAGAGGGTTAAGCTCATGAACGAGGCGATGAAGCAGCTTGGAATCAACCCGGACAGGCTCAGGTGGGAGTTTATAGGAGTTGCTATGTGGGGACCACTTGCGAAGGCGATTAAGGAGATGACTGAGAGGTTGAGATCATGAAGGTAATTATAGATTGGTTAGCCTCATGCGGAGGTTGTGACGTCTCGATCTTGGACTTGGGTGTCAAGATCCTCGACGTCATAAAAGAGTTTGAGATAGTCTATTGGCCAGTCGCGTTGGATTTCAAGAAGGAAGATCTCAAAGCCCTCGAAAAGGCGGATATAGCGATAGTCAACGGAGCTGTCAGGACTTCTGAACAGGAGGAGCAGTTGAAGTTGATAAGGGATAAAGTCGATGTTCTCATCGCCTACGGATCTTGTGCATGCTTCGGCGGTATTCCAGGCTTGGGCAACCAATTCAGCTCGGAGGAGATCCTGAAGAGAGCATACGTCGAAACTCCATCCACGACTGAAGGTAAGATCCCGCAAGAGGTAACGAAGATGGATGGCTTCGAGCTCACCCTTCCGAAGTTTTTGGATAAGGTTAGGGCGTTGGATGACGTCGTTGAGGTGGATTACTACGTTCCGGGCTGTCCACCTTCGACTTCGACTATAGAGGAGATGGTAGATCTGATGCTCAAGCTGAAGAAGGGAGAAAAACCAGAGAAGAAGGTCTTAGCCTCGGACAAATCGCTCTGCTACGACTGTCCGAGGTTCAAGTCGTTGGTCAGGCCTCCAACCGTTAACCGTCCGCACGAAATCGTTGCGGATCAGGAGAAATGCTTCTTGGAGCAGGGGATAATTTGCTTGGGCTTCGTCACGAGGGGTGGTTGCGGAGCGAGGTGCATAAAGGCGAACATGCCTTGCAGAGGTTGCTACGGAAAGGTTCCGAACGCATTCGACTTTGGAACTGAAGCTATCACCGCAATAGCGATGGCAGGAACCGGAGAAGATTATTTGCCTCCGATGAGGATCACAGAGGCTGTTGATAAGATTAAGGACGTTGTAGGACTGATCTATCAGTTTAGCTTGCCGAAATCGAGATTGGGGGATCTGAAATGAGGAAGATTAGTATAGATCCCAATACGAGACTCGAAGGACATGGAAAGGTCGAGATAATCTTAGATGATGATGGCAACGTTAAGGACGCTTACTTCCAAGTTGTAGAGTTCAGAGGTTTCGAGAAGTTCTGCGAAGGTAGGCACGTTGAGGAGTTGCCGAGGATAACTCCAAAGATTTGCGGTGTTTGTCCCGGAGCTCATCACATGGCATCGACGAAGGCTTGCGATGCAGTTTTCGAAGTCGAGCCAACCGAAACGGCAAAGAAGCTCAGGGAGATATTCTACAACGCCCACGTGATTCATAGCCACATGCTCCACTTCTATGCACTCTCTCTTCCAGATCTCCTTCTGATGTCCGCCGATGCAAAGGAGAGGAACATCTTTGGACTCCTCAACGTTTTGGGAAAGGAGGTAGTCGCTGAGGCTATAGAGTGCAGAGGATATGCTCAGAAGATTCAGGAGATGCTGGCCGGACATCCGATCTATCCTGTCTTTGGATTGCCCGGTGGGGTTTCCAAGCCTCTTGAGGAGGAAGACAGAAAGAAGATCGAGGAGATGGCCAAGAAGCTCGTTGAATTTGGGAAGAAAGGTTTGGAGATCTTTGAGAATCACGTTTTGAAGAACGAAGAAATCTTAGAGCTTATAAAGGAGAGGGATGTCTATTATCAGGAGACAAACTACTTAGGGTTGGTCGACGAAAACGGATGCGTGAACTTCTACGATGGAATTTTGAAGGCCGTGGATCCAGAAGGAAACATCATATGCACCTTCGAAGCAAAGGATTACTTGGATTACATAGCAGAGCATGTAGAGCCCTGGAGCTACGTTAAGTTCCCATACCTCAAGCAGATCGGCTGGAAGGGGCTTGTAGAAGGAAAGGGCAGCGGAATATATAGGGTCAACGCTCTCGCAAGGTTGAACGTTGCAGATGGAATGGCAACGCCTTTGGCCAACGAAGCTTACAAAGCGATGTTCGAGTTCTTTGGCAAAAAGCCTGTTCACAACATCCTCGCTTACAACTGGGCAAGGCTGATAGAGATTCTGTATGGGGCGGAGAGAATTCTTGAGTTGGTGCAGGATGAGGAAGTTACGAGCAAAGACGTGAGGAACATTCCGAAGAAGAAACCGAGCGAGGGAGTTGGGGTTGTGGAGGCTCCTCGTGGCGTTCTGATCCACCATTACGTTACGGATAGCCATGGAGTCGTCGAGAAGGTTAATCTTATAGTTGCGACGGTTCAGAACAACCCAGCGATAAATCTATCCATAAAGAAGGCGGCTCAAAATCTTATTAAGAACGGAAAGGTTGACGGAAAGATCCTCAACATGATCGAGATGGCAGTAAGAGCATACGATCCTTGCTTAGCTTGTGCGAGCCACGCTTTGCCGGGAAGTATGCCGCTCGTAGTGGACATCTACTGGAACGGAGAGTTATACAAGAGATTTATAAGAAATGGTTAATTTTATATTTTTTTAAATATATATCTTAATCGAGCTAAGCTTTTATTCTGAATTGCAAAGCTATAAACCGGATGCTGATAGGTTTTTCTGGAGCTTGCAATTCAGGAAAGACGACTTTAGCCAACGCTTTAGCTGAAGAGCTGAGAAATAAAGGATACGATGTTGAGCTAGTCGGTGAAGTCGTGAGAGATGTATTCAGGATGTTTCAGAGGAGACACGGTTTTAGAGATCTGAAGGAGCTCAGAGAGAGCAAGCATCATTTCCAGTTCCAGCTTGAGGTGCTGAAAACCCAGATAGAGAGGGAAAATTCCGCATTGAATCGAGCTGAAATAGTTTTAAGCGATAGAACTGTATATGATAACCTATTCTACACGATCTTCTGGAATTCCATGGATTGGAAAACCTTGAAAGAATACGTAAACTTGTTCAGGAGTTTAGGTGAGAGGAGATACGATCTGATATTCTTCTGCAAGCCTTTGAGCAGTAACGCGAAGGACGGCTTCAGAGATTACGATCTAAGCTGTGTGGAGATTCAAGATCTGGCTATAAGATTGCTCGTAGATAGAGAAAATGTGATCGACGTGCCCGATGAAAGTTTGGAATATAGAATCTCATTCTGCTTGGAGAAGTTAAAAGATTATTTGGATTGACTGCGTTCTTCAACCTTAGTTATACCATATCCTACGTATATCACCTTGTTCGGCTCGAGAGCATCTATGACCTCCCTTCTGTGGGTCACAGCTATAAGCGTAATTCCAGCCTGTCTGACTATCTCTCCGATCTTCCTCGCAACCCTCATCGCAGTTAGGCTGTCTAAGTGTGACGCAAACTCGTCAATTAGAATTAAGCTCGGTCTTTCTGCCAAAATAGAGGCCAACTTCGCCCTCTCCTTCTGGCCAGTAGAAAGCTCCCGATATTTTGCTCTGTAAAGGACGGCATCCGAAAGCCCTGCTTTATTCAGAATCTCAACTGCAACGTGCAGATCTCCGGCTTTGGCATATACATGCTCAAGGATGCTTTCCTCTCCAAACTCCGGCTCGAACTCTTGCGGGATTAGAACTCCAACCTTCGCCTTCGGAGCCTCTATTTCGCCTGAAGTAGGCTTAAAAGATTCACCTTCGATATCGGATACCGCTCCAAGGATCAGCCTGAGCAGAGTGGTCTTTCCGGCACCGCTCGCTCCAACGACTACTACAACATCTCCCGGTTTGATCTCAAACGTGGCGTTCCTTATCACCTGCCTCTCTATCACCCTATGCCTAACTCCGAAAGCGGATAGAAGTTCCTGAACTTCTTTCTCAAGCTTCGATATGTCCAAATGGCTTTCGAAGACTTTGGAAACGTTCCTGAAAACTATGGGCTCGGTTAAAAGCTCAACTTTTCCGTATTTAGATACGCACAGCCTTCCTTTGTGCTTTTTCGCTATCTCATCCTTCTCAAAGAACCTCTGCAAATATCTTTCAGCCTGCTCCGTTAGCGGATAATACAAAACGGGTCTGCCGGAAGCTGTATCCCAGACATACTTGAACCCTACCTTCTCGAAGAACGGATTGAATCGGGCCATCTGAGCTATTGTCTCGACCAGATGCTTTCTCTTCTTCATTTCCGGAATTCTCCTCTCTTCGATCCATTCTATCGCAAGCCTCACAGCCAAAACACCCAAGCCGTCGGATCTGTAATCTGGATGGACTACTACCCTCGCAATTCTCGCACATGCTGTGTTGCTCCTTCTCATTGCCTCCCAGCTCGCGATCTCCCAAAGCTTCTGCCTCGCAACCTTCTTGCTAAATTTCTGCCTAAGCTCCTTGAAGAGTTGCTTCATAACGAGCTCCGGGCTATAGACAGGATGGAACCAGCCGTATGGGAAGACCTTCTCCCTTATGTTCCTAATGATTCTTCCATCTGGCAACCTTCGGTGCATCAGAGGAATGGGAGGATCCACTCGAACGTAAGCAACTATTCTCGGCTCGAACTCCTCTCTATCTAAAAGTTCGAGGATCAAGAACCTTGAGGCGGGAGTAGATCCCTTTATCTCTACTATGTGAACGTCATCGCTTCCGCACTTCGGACAGTTCTGCTTTACGTTTGCTTCAAACAGTTCCTCACAGCTGTCACAACGCCATAACGCAATCTTCTCCTTCTCCGATGCGTAGTGATACTGCTCCAACTCCGCAATAGCTTCGAAATCGGATTCGAACACGGCCTCCCTCGCTCTAATCCTGTATTCATACAAAATGTTTCCGAAGGGGCTGTAACGGGGAGATCGCACCTCTTTACACCAGTAAGGCCAAACCTTTATCTTATCCTTCCCGTAAAACCTGTAGAGCTCGTAATCGTCGAAGAATAGGACGAGAGATCCCTTGATCTCCTTGGGCTTGGATATTATCACGAGTTCCACATTATCTTCTTCGAAGAGCCATTTCGCGACTCCGGCCGTATAGACTGTGTAAATAGTTCCGTTGACTTCGATGTCGAGGGTTCCAAACCAGCGGTGTTTGAACTTCGGTATCTCTCTCGCAACGATCTTACCGATCATCCGTAATACTTTTGGACGAACGTTTTTTAATTTGTCGTAGCTCTAATAATCAGAGAAATCTCAAATGCGTTTATGAGAGGTTTAATAGTCAAAGAACCATATGCATCCCTTATAGTAAAGGGGGAGAAGGTGTGGGAGATTAGGAAGAGAAGGACGAACGTCAGAGGAGAGATATTCATAATTTCGAACGGCAAGATATTGGGTAAGGTTAAGCTCGTGGACGTTTTGGGCCCCTTCACGGCAGAAGAACTTGTCGAGCATTCCGACAAGCATAAAGTAAGTTACGAAGATCTTAAAAGCTATGCTGGAGATTGTAAGCTTTTCGTATGGGTTTTGGAGGATGCAGAGGAGTTCGAAAAGCCGATAGAGATTAGAATTCCGAAGGGCGCTCAAGTTTGGGTAAAAGTCGAGAAAAGATTTTTATAGAGTATATCGAAGACGAAAACATGGAAGAAAATATTACAAGAATTGGAGTTAGCTTGCCAAGAAATCTGCTCGAAGAGTTCGACAGTATTATCAAGACGAGAGGTTATTCCTCGAGAAGCGAAGCTATCAGAGATGCAATAAGAAATTACATCATGGAATATAAATGGCTCGAAAGAGAAGAGGGAGAAATCGTCGGCGTTGTGAATGTCATCTACGATCACCATGTTAAAGGAGTCAGCGACGCAATAATCTCACTCCAGCACGACTTCTTGGACATCATAACGACAACGTTGCACATCCACCTTAACAAGGACTACTGCCTTGAGATGATACTCGTGAAGGGCGACATGAAGAAGGTGAAGAGGCTCGTCGATAAGATAACGACGCTCAAAGGCGTCACGAACGTGAAGTTGATTACCGCTTTGAGGGATTAACATTCTGTATGGAAATTTATTTGGTATTTTCCCAAAGAGATCTATGTGCGGTAATCGTGTTGAGTTTACTTCTACTTTTAATCGCCCCGCCGCTGTTATGTGTAAAATCGATATCCTTCGAAGATGGCTACACGTTCGTTAGATTTTTAGACGGTTCATTCTCGTTGCTCAGTTCGATCGCAGTTCTACTCATGGCCATTAGCACGATAGCACTCCACGAATTTCTACATCTGATGACGTTGAAAATGGTAGGAGTAAACTTCAAACTCAAACCTGTAACGTTGTTTAGGTTACCTATTATGATTCAGGTGGACTACGAGGAGATCAAGATTTGGCAATATTTTGTAACGGCTCTTTCCCCACAGGCTTTAACCATAGTTTTCATATTCACAGCTTACTTTGCAAAGAATACATTCGGAGCACTTCTCATTTTGTCCGCAATTTTAAATTTTGCAAGTTCGTCCGGAGACTTTTATGGAATCATAAAGACGCTCGTAAAGGTAAAAAGTGTCAGAGGAACGATATTCAAAGTCGGAGAGCTCAAATACATTATCAGGGTGGACAAAAAAATTTAAATACAGCATCTAATAAAATATAACTGAAGCGGGGTGGGGTAGCCAGGTAATCCCGGCGGGCTCATAACCCGCAGATCGGCCGTTCAAATCGGCCCCCCGCTACTATCCTAGTATTTTTATAAAAACAAATTAAAAATAATGGGTTGCTAATTAAAATGAACCCAAAAATCTAAGTTTGTCTCTAAGTTTCTCGGCTTTTCTTGGAATCGTAAAGCCAACGCTCTTTGCGAATTCCGCAACTGCAGATAATCTGTATATATCCAACCTGTAAAAGTCTTGCTTATATTCGTAGTATTCGTCTCTGATTCTTACGCTTTTACCTTCGTATGCTTGCAGATATATCTTCGAGTGAATATTCAGCGATGCCAGTAGTTTCTGAACGAATTGGAGTAGCTCTAAATCGTAATTGCTGGCAGTGATCAATAGTCTTTTCCTACGCTCGTTCCAGTATACACAACCCTCGCTATCGAAGAAACCCCTTAAAAACTCGGTGGGAAATTGTCTTGCAACATCAAACAGCTTCTCTTTCGGTTGCTTTAAGAATTCGTAGAGGAGCTTACCGTTAGCTTCAACACACCACCTGTCACATCTCGTCCTATCCCTCTCAAGCCTAAACGATGGCTTTAGTCCGATTGATCTTAGACATTCATAAAATTCTTCTGCGAACTCTTTATCCACAACTTTAAGCCTGATGCGATAGTTATACGATCTACCAGACTTCCTGAAGCTTACACTTCCGTCTCCAAATATGACGCCAATTATATATGCGAGCTCTGGAGAGGGTTCAAGCCTAACCAAATTCAGCCTGTTTCGAGGATCGTGCAACCCCTTGCACCACCTCATAACCGTGACCCTCGAAACCTTAATTCCATTTGCTTCGAGCATTCTTGCAATCTCGGAGTAGCTCAAACCTTTATTCCTTAGCATCCTTACCTCATCGATAAGTTTTTCAAAATCTATCATTAATGGTGGTGTTGCAATACTGTTGATGGAATATTTAAATCACACACAATGTGGAGTCACGACCTCATTAATTAACATATCACTACCGTGATTTAAATATTTTTCTATTCTTTTCTTAGTGATCTGTTTTATCGATCACTGTTAAATATATTTTACCAAAAATTTGTTCGAAAATTTTAGATTATCGTCGGGCAAACGACTAAATAGATCCAAGCTGACAAGAATACATGGAAGAGATCCTAAAGCTCGCCTCAGCAAAAGCCTACGAGATGGACTTAAGGGATGAGATTGATCCAGAACTGCTGAAACTTGCATTCGAGAAAGGCCTGATGTCTGTCACCATTCCAAAGAAATTGGGTGGTATGGGTGAAGGATACCCAAAGCTCTGCGAGATCGTCGAAGAACTTGCAAAGGTCAATTCAGGCTTAGCCTTAACGGTAGCAGCACATCATATGGCCGTAAACTGCATAAAAACGTTTGGAAATGAAGATTGGCTGAAAGAGCTAACTAAGAGTGCCGGAGCCTTTGCAGTTACCGAGCCTCACGCCGGAAGTGATGTTGCATCGATAAAGCTCAAAGCTGAAAGGAAAGGTGATGTCTTCGTCCTGAACGGAAACAAAACTCTAATAACGAACGCTCTCTTTGCGGATGTATTCATAGTCCTTGCAAAGGTAGAGGACAAACCCACTGCATTTATCGTTGAAAGATGCGATGGTATGGAATTCAGAAAGCTCGAACTCATGGGAATGAGAGGTAGTGGAATAGCGTCAATAAGATTCAAAGATGCCGAGGTTCCGGCTGAGAACGTTTTGCTCGAAGTAGGGAAGGGTCTTAAAGTTATCTTGGCAACGCTCTCGAAGAGTAGGGTGGTTTTCTCGGCTTTAGGCTTGGGAATCGCAGAAAGATGCTTGGAATTGGCCGTAAAGTTTGCCAAAGAAAGAAAAGCTTTTGGAAAGAGTATCGCTGAGTTTCAAGGAATAAGATGGATGCTCGCAGAAGTTTCGGCTGAGATCGAAGCCGTTAGATCGCTCATATACCGAACAGCTGAGCTTGCTGAGAAAGAGGACATTACCAAGCTCAGTGCAATGTGCAAGCTTCTGACTGCAAAGGTTGCAAAAAAATCGGCTGATTTGGCCGTTGAAATTTACGGTGGGCATGGATTAATAAAAGGCTCTGCAGTTGAGAGAGCATACAGAGATGCCAAAGCATTGGATATTGGAGAAGGAACATCGGAAATCATGAAGGAGATTATTGCAAGATATTTACCTTAATTAGATCTTGAAGTTTCAACAATTATTTAAATTACTTTAATTTAATATTATATTTTATGAAATATAAAACAAGTATTAGACATTATTGAAAAATCATTGCCAGAAATCGAAGACAGATCTTATGGGGCATTACTTTACTCCAAATAACCCAGCTCCTTAACCTTGCTTATGACAGCATCAACCTCCTCCTCGACGCTCATCTTGTCCGTGTCCAAGATCAGCTCCGGATTCTCAGGCTCCTCATACTCCCCGTCCAGCCCCGTCAGACCCTTTATTTCCCCTCTCAAAGCCTTGGCGTAGAGCCCCTTCGGATCCCTTTCTATCCTAACCTCCACTGGACATCGCAGATAAACTTCTACGAACTTACCTATCTCTTTCCTCGCATACTCCCTCCATTCTCTATAGGGAGCTATCACGGAAACGATGGTGATCACACCGTTCTTCGCCAAGAGCTTGGCCATCTCAACCACAACGCGGTTGTGCATCTCCCTCTCTTCCTTGCTGAAGCCCAGATCTGGGTAGAGCTTGCTTCGAATTCCATCCCCATCAAGCGTCTCGACTCTGTAACCCATCTCCTCAAGCCTCTTTGCCAAAGCGTTTGCGAGAGTAGTTTTTCCAGCACCGCTCGGCCCGGTGAGCCAGATCACGAACATCTAATATAACCTCAAAAAAGTTTAGATATAACTTTTACTATGCTATCAAAGGATATCCTCTAAGCGTATTCGAAACATCCTTCAAACCCAAGAGGTTCAGCACAGTCGGAGCGAAGTCGTATATCGTGCACTGGATGTGCTTACTTTCCTCCATATCCGGCGTGTGAAGTGCAAATACTCCGTATTCGGAGTGAACCGCATCATCCGGCCCGGTGTCGTTCTCCAAAAGGTAGTTCGTCTCCCAGCCGAGAGTTCCGGCTGAACGCCAGTAAAGATCGTCGAAGTAGACCATCATGTCCGGCTTATCCCCCCTAGCAACGGGATAGATCTCCTCCGGATAGAAGACCTTCGTATCCCACCTCTCCCCGTTCGGCCCTCTTATGCTCCTTATCATTTCCGCAATCTCATCTCTAACCTTATCGTATTCCGATAGCCTGATAGCCCCTTTCGGCTCCCTTCCCTTAACGTTCAGAAAGATCCTTGCGTAGTATCCACCCCAAGCCCAAGCTGTGGTGTCACTCCAGTCCACCTCGACCTGTTCTAACCTCGTTCCCGGCTTCACTCCATCGGCTTTAGCCTTAAGCAACCCCTCCTCTATCAGCCACTGGTTTATGGCAAAACAACCTTTCATCCTCTTTATCCCATGGTCCGAGACTATTATAATGGCTGTATTTTCCTCATCCAAGAGCTTGAGAGTTTTTCCGATCTCTCTGTCGAGTAGCTTGTAATAGTCGGGGATCACGTTCTTGTATGGGCTGTTCGGCTCGTGCAAATGATGATTCTCATCGAAATACTTCCAGAAGGCGTGGTGAATCCTGTCGAGTCCTATTTCGACGAACTCGAAGTAATCCCAGTCCTTCGTCTCGATGAGGTAACGGATGAGTTCGAACCTCTTCTCCGTCATCTCCCAGATCTTCTCCTTAACCTCATCCCTCTCCTCCTTCCTGAAAACCACGTCGAAGATATAATCCCCAACCACTCTTTCGATCTCCCTCTTGAGTTCCGGAGGATGGGTATAGTTCGTGCTCGAATCAGGGGTGATGAAACAGCCAACCATCCATCCGTTTATCTTCTTCGGTGGATAGGAAGGTGGAACTCCCAAGACAACAGATTTGAGTCCTCTCTCCCCAGCGTAATCCCATACAGCCTTTTCCTTAACCATCAGGCTGTGGGCGATCCAGATGTCCTTGTAGCTGTTTCCCTTTCTGTGCCTGAATCCGTATAAACCCAATTCGCCCGGTGTTTTGCCGGTTGCCATCACCATCCACGCCGGAATGGTTATGGCTGGAATGCAACTTCTCATAGGCCCATATACCGATCTTTGCAAGATCCTTCGAATGTTCGGCAGATCGTCCAAAAATTCATTGAACAGCAGTTCTGGCGGTGCGGAATCTAAACCTATCACGAAAACCTTCATAACATCCCCTCGATAATTCCCAATGCTTCATCTATCCTCTCCCTCGGGCAGATCAGTCCCAAAACATCCTTCTTACCTCCCGCGTTGAATCCCCTCAGCTTCAGCATTTTGATTATCGCGGGAACGTTCACATCCTCAGCTAATTCAGGTTTAATCCTCAGATAGATCTGTCCGTTTCCACCAAATCCTCTATTCACAGCCAAAACGACATCGTAGCCCATCACCCACACAGCTTTCCTCACTACTTTTGAGATTATGTTGAAATCGCTGCTGAACTCGATTTTCGTGAATCTTCCAGCGTTCTCTACGTTGTTCAAAGCTCTCCAGATCTCCCTCTCTATGATACTCATATTTTTTAGCCACCTCTTGTTCTCAAGCAATTCTTTAGGTTCTGAGCTTAGAATGGTCTGCACAGCATCTTCCACACCCTCCCTGTCCATCACTATGTAGTTGGAGTCGAGCAGAGAGACGAGTTTCATCGCATCTTCTTTCCTCAATCCGAACTCAGCCAATAACACCATCGCCTTCCTGCTCCAATCAAAAACCCTCCTTCCAACATCTCCAATGGCTCCAAGTGTTGAGAGGTAGCTCCAGACTGAAAAGTGATCCGAAACCACCCAACTCGCGGAAGGATAATCCTTTTCACTCTTTCCTTCTATTATCGGATTTATGTGCTCGACGTTCGGCTTCTCTATCTTAGGCTGGATGTGGTGATCTATGAACGTGACCTTTCTATCAATCCTCTCAACGAGCTCCGGAACGTTAAGATCCACTACGAAGACATCCGTAGCCCTATCTATCTCCTTCCAAATTCGCTCGTCGAACTCGAATCTGCCTATTGGAGGAGTGATGTTCTTCCAGCTTTCGCCCAAGTAATCCAAGACGAGAGCGACGAGCGACGCTGAAGTAATTCCGTCGGTATCCCAGTGATGGATTATGAGCGTCGTCATCAGTCCAGATAACCCAAAGCCCTAAGTCTCTCCTTGACCTTCTCCTCCTCTTCCTCGCTGAAGACTTGTTCCTCTTCCTCCTCCAAGCTCGCCAAGACCTCTCTCAAAACGTAAGTTACGTATTCGTCTACTGACTCAAATTCCGTTTCCTTAATCCTCTCTTCGATCTTTTCGTAGATATCTGCTGGGATCTTAACCTCTTTAAGCTCCATCGAAACCACCGAAGATAAAATTGAATATTTAGCATATAAAGCTTCTTACTTGTGCAGTTACTAAATGGTCAAATTGAGTTAAATATCATAACCGTTCCTAGGAGAACTGTTACTGCCGTTAAGGGAACGCCGATCTTGAGGTAGTCGAGGAAGGAAATCCTCACCCCCAACGAATCGGCCATCTCAGCGACTATGATGTTTGCGACGCTGCCGATGAGTGTCAAATTCCCCGCGAATGTAGATGCCATGGCCAACACGAAAGCCAACTTTCTCGTCTTCAAAACTGGAAGGGTAACCATGACGAATGGAACGTTGCTGATCACGTTACTTAGAATTGTGGCAATTCCACTGAAGATTATGTAGTCCTTCAACGTCTTGACGTTTAAATCGCCCAGGTAGCTCGTCCATCCACCTTTCTCAAATCCCGCAATGACAACGAACAATCCAGCGAAGAATATGAGCAAAGACCAGTCGATGTTTCTCAATATGTCCTTGGGCCTCTGTCCTCCGAATATAAACGCCAGCGTAGCTCCAATCAGCGCAGAAACTGGGATAGGATAAATTTCAGTAACGAATAGAAATATGGTTACGCTCAGAACGATCAGCATTCTAACCATGAGAGATCTGTCGAGCTTGAAATCGAAAGTTTTTGGCTTAAACTTGGAGATTTCAGATTTAAACAGCGAATATAAAATAATGTAGCAGATCAGAAGAGATACGGCAGATATAGGTGCCAGAACTCTTACGAATTCCAAAAAAGGTATTCCGAACTTCATCGCAATGAGCATGTTTTGTGGATTTCCAACTATCGTAGCACAGCTTCCGATATTTGCAGATGTGGATAGAGCAAGCAAGAGCGGAATTGGGTTCAGCTCGGATATCAGGGCCATCCTGACCACGATAGGCGTCATGAATATACAGACAACATCATTTACGAGAAATGCCGAGAGGATTCCAGACGTTAAAACTATTATTAAAAGTAATCTTCTTCCATTTTTGGCCTTTAGAATTATCCTGCTTGCGACAAAATCAAAGAAGCCCGATCTACCCAAGTAAGAGCTTACGACCATCATTCCGAAGAGCAGAATTATCGTGTCATAATCGACACTCGTTACGGCCTCTCTAAGCGATAAAACGCCGCTTGCGATCATCGCTGTTGCTCCAATGAGTGCAATCGAAGCCCTGTCCAACCTGAGGTTAACCTTTTGAAACGCAATCAGCAGATACGTGATCGCAAAGATGATGAATTCTATCATTTGTGCCGCTGTATCTAGTTAATCAACATTTATACTTTTTGGTAAAATTGATTGACCTAATTTAGTATTAAAAGTTTACTTATATAATATTATCATCGCAATACTACCACACTCAACCAAAATTTTTAAATATTTTAAACCGTAAAATTACGGTTGGTGGTATGGTATGAGAACAAAATTCTTTATTGTAGTCATTTTGCTGTTGCTGAACGTTGGTTGTGCACTCGCCGAAAATACGACGCAGATGAACGTAACCACTGGAAAGTTCAGAGTTCCACCCGTGGTGAAGGTTAGACCGCTGAACGACATTATCAAGAAGGATCAACCAACGCTCGTAGAGTTCTATTTTAGTAATCCCGCCTTAAACGATGTTCCACTTACGGTCGAGGCTTACATTTCAGTTCCATCGGGAGTTCACATCTACGCTGAAGGTTTCTCCTCCGATTCCGGAGCTGGCACTTTGCATGGTCATTTTGTGGTTCCGCCGGGAAACAGCCGATTGATTCAGGCTGAAGTGATCGGTGCAAAGTCAGGAGAATACTTCGTTCATGCGATGGCGATGTATTATCCAGATGATGACAAGGATGACTACAGACAGATAAGCCTAACACATCCATTCAAGATCGTGGAACCGATAGATTCATTTAAGCTTCCGAGCGTCGATCCCATGCTAATAATATTTGTTGCGGTGGTGTTGGGTGGAATCGCCATAATATTTGCAATAAGGAAAAAACCGCCCCAAATAAGAATAGAGGAGTGATTCTGAATGGGAATAAAGATATTCATCGAGGGTGAGTGCGATGTAACCATAAGGAGAGGTAGAAAAAGAATCATTAAAGCTTCAAACGTTAATCTAATCTTTTTGAGGCGTGTAATAGATCAGATGGAAATTAGGGTTGAAAGTCCGATGAACGAACTCGAAACCGCATACATTCTCAGCGGTGTTGACGTTGTGGATATGTTACATAAGCTCTCCTCTTCGGACGTGATAGTGTCCGCGACACCTACGAAGGTTTACACTGTAACCGAAAGAAAGATCGAACATATATTAAAGGAGAGAGAAGAAAAACCAAACATAGTCGTCGACATTCACACGCATCCATTGGGTGTTGCGGAGCTGTCCGAGGAAGATAAAAAGACTATGAGAAAGGTTGCAGAGATATTCAAGGAGAAGATTCCCGGAGTTAGGGTTTATTTTGGCGTCCACGCTTTTTCGGAGGAAAATTTTGGAAGAAGAATGGAGCCAGTCGCAATTGGCAACAGAATAAGATGGAGATCCATAACGAGAGAACATGAAGTCGCGATATTCGACGAAAACGGAAAACCGGTGGTGGTAGAGATATGGTCAGGTTAACTGTGCTGATATTCCTCCTCTTAATTTTGCCCGTTCAGGCCAAGCCTCATCCACCTCCTCCGCCACCACCAGAACCACCTCATCCACCCCATCAGGCGAATTTGGATGTCAGTATTTGTCCGAGCGATCTTAAAGCTGGAAAGATGAACATTTTGAGAATAACGTTGAAAAATATGGGCGATCTACCTGTAAGGGATCTTAAGATCAGAATTAAATCCGATCTTCCAATAGATAGTTACAAAGAGATAAGAGAGATCGAACCTAATAGCAACGTTTCGATCGAAGTTCCGGTCGTTCCCAAGAGGTGTGGAACCTTTACGATCGAGATATCCTTGGAATCACCAGATTATTCTTATGCCGTCGAGAAGACGATCTTCGTAAAAAGATTTGCCGACATTTCGATTGATCTGAGAAGCGATGTAACCAAAGCAATTGTAGGAGAAGAGTTCAGCTTAACGCTGTCTGTGGTAAACCTGATCAACAATCCCAACATGACACTCCAAGTCATACTTATTCCTCCTTCGGGAATGTCGGTCACATCCGCATATTTTACCAAATCCGGAGTAGGACAGTTCGTAGGGGTGTTCAAAGTTAATCCGGGAGAGATGCGGGCGATAAAGATTAGCGTTTTACCAAACGAGCCGGGAAACTTCACCATAAGGGGTATAATAGTTTACTACTTTGGAAACGATAAAAGAAACGCAACCTCTAGGGAGATATCGATTCCAATAGTTGTAAAGTCGAAAGAAATTCCGAGGTCTCCGGGATTCGAATGGATTGGAATAGTTCCAATAATATTGCTGGGACTGAGAAGATGGGGGCAATAGAAGATTTATGCGAAATGCTAAAGAGATTGGAGAATGGTGAGAGGCTAGCGATCATCTTACTTGAGTTTCTATCCGACGAAAAATTGAGCAACGTTTTAACGGCAACACTTGCATCATTAAAGAGAGAAGTTGATTCCTATGGTTGTGTCCGACTAACTCAAGCGGAAAGACATGCTTACGAACTCGTAAAAAGATTGGGAATCGCAACGTTTGAAGATCTTAAGGTATTGGCGGATAGATTTGCGAGCTTCAAGTATCGTAGTCACGCAAGTGCAATAATGAACTCCCTCGTCGATAAAGGACTGATTGGAAGGATAAAGATTGGAAGGGAGATTGCCTATGCAACGCCAAAAGAAGCTGTTATGTGGGCTCTGAAGGTTTTGGGAAAGCTTCCCCGGGAATGCAATCCGAAAGACATCGCAGATTTGACTGGACTTCCTCTTGTTAAAGTTATAGAAGTTCTTGAGGAGTTGGTCTAAAATACCTATCTACCGATTCTCCTCATATAGCTCCTCACGAAGTAACGCTTCAGATCGAGAGGATCCGCAAAGAAGAGTATGTGCGAATTCCCACTGGCTTTAGCCATTCTATTGCAGAGCTCTAAGAACTTCCTGTCCTTACCGAGCATTATTATCGTTAGATGAGCATCGACACTTCTCAAATTCTCCGCCTCCTTAACGGCGCATCTCCAAGGTGTAAGATAAGGATTGTAGCTCGAAGTTGGCTCTCCGTCGGTGATCAGAAAAACAATTCTGCTGCCCCTTCTACCCTTCAGTATCTCCCTCGCCTTTCTTAGAGCTAAACCTATGTCTGTCCTTCCCCTCGCATCCAAATTTAGGATTTCGTTTTCTTTAATCGTTCGAACGTTGTGGTTGAACGCAACTACGTGTAGCTCGTCGAAGCTGTTCTTTCTGATAGCGCTCTTTAAAGCTAAGGCAGCCTCGATGGCCCCGATGATCTTTTTACCTCTCATCGAGTCGCTCACATCTATGAGCATAACGTATACGCACTTCTCAGCGTGCTTAGGCATCCTCGCGACCAAATCCTTCTCATCCAAATTGATCTCCGGATCTCTCAAGGCCGATTTGACTAACGTCTCCTGTATGTCAATCATGTCAAACGTGTGAACGAACGGATCAAACTCGACGATTTCGTAGCCCAAAAATATCGACATACCTTCCTTTTCCGTCTCGTGTTCTCCGAAGTCGCCTTTGCCCAAATCTTGAAGAGAAAGCTGAAGAACTTTCTCTCCCAACAGTTTCTCCGCCTGACTACTGAAAAGCAAAACCCTTCTGTGTATTCTCTCTATTACTCCCTCAATGTAGCCCTCCTTCATCAGATCCTGAACTATCTCCTCGTAGAAGTAGTTCACGAGCTCGCTTGCACTGACATCTTCCCTGCTAAGTTCACCACTTTTAAGCATGTCTTTTATCTCCTCCCAAGCCCTTTGCCTCGCTTTTCTATAGTCTTCGATTTTGTCCATCCAAAAGGTGTTTACGTAGCTAAAGTTCTTCAGAATCTCGTTAAATAAGCTTGAGAACATGTCAAAAGACTGTTTCAGCTCTTCGTTGCTCAGATGTTTCTTTATAAACTCCGTCAGATCGATCTTTCCCTTCTCCCTGTAATACGGATTAAAGATGGAGTAAAGTAGATCTTTCGCGAGGTTTTGATCTATCCCAACCTCTTCCTCGCACAACCTACACTCAGGCTTCCCAGTCATAGCCGGCATAGACATACCTTCCGAAATCTACCTTATCTATCAAGCCTGTGCAACGCTTTATAGCTTCGAGTAAAATTTCGAAGGCCGAATTTAGCTCATCAGGCGATTTAGCAAACAGAACGAGGATTCTGTATAGATTCTCATACCTCCTGAAGTCTATCTCCTCATCGACACTTATGGGTTCTCCACAAAGATCCGATAGATCTTCCATGAGCTTGCCAAAGGAATCACGAGGAATCATGCCATAAATTTCGGTGCACGTCTTGTTTATAGCCTCCTCAGTAAGCTTGACTATTACATCATCCTTTGTCATGTCGTCCTCGTAATCCAATTCGATCCTACTTCTCAGCCCGAGTTTGACTATCTCGTAGCTCTTTCCGTAGTCTATCAGCATCGCACACCTATGCCCTTTCCTCGTTGCTGAAGCTCTAAGATGATCGAACAGCTTTATCGTCGCTCTGCATGAAGGTTCAAGCTCTATCCTGCTCGCAATCCTACACTCGTTCCTGTTCCTTGCAAGCCTAACTATCCTCGCTAAGATCTTGAGATGCCAGATTGGAAGAATAGCTCCCTCCTTTAAGCTCATATTTCTCAGCCCAATCTCTATCTCCTCCTCGAGCGTTTCTGGAGGTCCTATCGGAATCTCCTCGACTCTATCCATCAAGGGCTCTTTGATATCTGCAACACCCTTGTAGTTGGCCGGATTCGTTGAGGCTATGAAGATCGTGTCTATTTTCATCGGAACTATATCTCCTTCCGGAGTCGTTATCTGCTTCTCTTCCAAAAGCTCGTGTAGAAGGGTTTGCAGCGCTGAAGGGATTGCACCAAGCTCGTCGAAGTATGCTATTCCTCTATGTGCCTTGAGAACTCTACCCGGAGTAAAAACTTCGGGATGATCCAAATCGTAACCTTCTCTAATCTTCTGAATGCTTATACCGCCTATGAGCTGACGAGTGGTCATCATCGGGTCTCCGGGGATTCGAATCCACTTTCTCGGAACCCACGTAAGTTCTACTACGTTTTCCTCTAACACTTTCTTCTTGCATGCGAAGCATGTAGGACGGGTAGGATCATCGTGAATCTTACAACCCTTTATCGCCAAAAGCTTCTCCGGCAAAAGCTTTGCTATGGCTTTGCTGAACGTAGTTTTTCCATAACCTTTTCTGCCCTTGAATAGTATATTCGAACCGCTCATCAAGGCATTTTTAACCATCTCTTTCTCTACGGACTTGCCTACAATCTCTGGGAACGGATCCTCTCCTCTCCTTTCGTATTCAAGCAGTGCTTCCCTAACGTAATCGACGATGCTCTTGGAGTGATATGGAAGAAATTCATCACTCCAGAGATCGATTTCTTCACCATTCAAAACGAATTTCGGAGCGTTTGAGGGTTTTACGACTACATCCTCGAATATGTAATCAATATCCATCATGCTAAATTCGAACAATAACTATATCACGTTTGTGGTCATCGATTGGAACACCCTTACGAGCAACAGTCGATGATACTCTTAATTAATCGGGAATTATTACACGAAATCTGAGAGGTAAGTGCAAAGCGTTCCAAATTAAGCTGAAGGACTGCCAAAGGATTTAGTAAGTTTATTTGATTTGAATGATAAAATAATATACTTTTATCTTATGATTGTTTCATATATAAACTTTCTGACCATATCTTGAGAATTATAATTTAATAAATATTTTCTTAAATATATTATTCTCATTATATGGTCAGAAAATACTTATAGAATGAAGTCTAAATGTAATTTGGAGGATAGAGGTGGTATGATGAAACGAATTAGGTTGTTAATTGGATTGTTGTTGGTTTTAGTAATAGTAGGGAGTATAGTAGGGATAGCAATAGACACATACCTGAAGGATAAGTTTATCCAACAAATAACAGTTCATGTCGTTGATGAGAAAGGGAGACCAATTTCGGCGAATGTTCTGATAAACGAGCTGACCGAGAATGGACCGAGACGAATTTGGAAGGGTTCTGGAGTTGGAATCGTATCAGCGAACCTCTTATTACCGAAAAGAGAAATTACAACGTTAGAAGTAGAAGGTAAAAGGATGAAGGTCTACAGAAGTATAAACCTCGAAGTCGTGGCTTACACCAAAGGAAAGATGGGTGTAGCTATCTTCTCTGTAGACCCCGCTGAAGCTAAGCCGAAAACCGTGAAAATCGTTTTAAGAGACATTCCCAAAGTCGAATCCGAACCAACACCGGGCGTGTGGACAACTTACAAGATGACTCCAGTGCTCAAGTTCGCGACATGGGATGATATATTCATTAAATACTGCTACCCCATTGGAGCTAAAATTAAAGTTGAAAGTAAAGCCCGCCCCTACGGCTCTCCAACATGGACCTCTGGCTATACCGAGGTAACTCTTGACGATGGGCTTTCAAGTCCATATCTAACTGGAAGATACAATTATACAGCATACTTCAAAATAAAGTATGTGTATGCAATAACGGAGCTTGAAATGGGTGATGAGAAAATATATTACGAAAGAGTGTATGCCGTCGATACGAATTCCGATCCGATCCAAGATTATAGAGATTATGTTAGTTGGGACGGTCACCTGCCTACAGATTATGACGATTATCGTCTAACCTACGCCGGAAATACGAGAGCCATACCAATTACTGGAGGACACGACTATACGTTCTCGGTATCGGTAACGTTCTCCTATCCGACCGGAATCTCGGTATCCCTAGGTGTAGGCAAGATTCCTTCCCCAGTTGCGACGCTCAGCATAACGAGCACGAGAAGTTCTGGATGGGTGAAAACAGTCGGCTTTGACGGTTTTCTCGAAAGCTACTCCAACTGGATTTAACTTTTTATTAATATATTTTTATTTTATTAAAATAATATTAATAAGATCAAGGTCTAAACATCTATTGAGGAAGAGGTAGTAGAGTGAGAACTACAAAGAACTATGCACCACTTGTAATGCTATACAAGGATAAGGGATTACCACCTCAATACTCCTAAAACCAACTTAAGGAGTGAAAGCTATGAGGAAGACTCTGGAAATAATACTAATTTCTATAATTTTTCTCTTGATTTTAATATTCGTATGGACACAGAACTGGATGAACAATAATGAGGAGGACGTAAGCGATAAAATAATAATTAACAGAAGTCATACCGATACCGGGTGTGAAGATTTACCACCAAAGCCAATTATAGTGGGTAACTACACATGTGAACAAAATGTAGCTCTGCTGATGAATTTAAGGGATTTTAGGATTGACGGGAAGCACGTATGTCCGTTATTTTGTGAGAAAATCAACTGGACATTTGAGAAGCCGGAAGGTTATGACTGTGTTTGTGCGATCAAGGTTCGGAATTACTACTTCGCATCATTCTACTACACGAACCACACGAAAGCTCTGAAATGTTATGATGATTTTATATTAATATTAAAAAGAAAATACATAATCATAAAAGAAAATGTTACTCTTAAGGAGAATGCACACTCGTGGTGTGGAAATAGTTTTGTAGATTCAAGAAATTCACTGTTCAAGGCTCAAAATAGATACATATATGTCGAACTGCTTAGATTGAACTACAATAGAGCTTCTATACTTGTGGTTATAGGTGATGAGGATATATGGCAAATAATAAACGCTAAATGATTAAGAAAAACCTATGTTTCTTTTGCTTTTTATGTATTATCCGATTTCATTAATTTTTCTAAATATATTATTTTCATTATATGGTCAGAAATTACTTATAGAATAATGTCTAAATAGAAAAAACGTAAGGAAGTGGTAGAGTGAAAGTTTGGAAAAACATATTTGGTGTGTTGCTAATTGTAGCTGTATCTATGAGCTTAATTACGCCGACAGTGGCCATAGAGTGTTCAGTTGTTGAAAAGGTGACGGAAAAAGAGGCAAGGATGCTTGCAGAGTATCAGTTGAAGTATCTTGTAAAACTTAGTGACGAGATTGATTTTCTGCCTTTTAAAGTATGGAAAGGGGCAAAAATCGGAGATGTGGAGAAAAAATATACATCAGATGGCATTCTAACAGCGTACGATTTCAAAGTTGTAAAAGATGATAAAATCGTAGGTCAAATTCTTGTCAATGGCAGAAAAACTGGTGTTCCAATAGTTGAGTACAGCCTGAATAAAAATGTATCATTTGGAAAAACAAAATATCTGCCGCTTTTCGATGCGTCTGAAAGGTACCTTAAACAGCATAAAATACCTGGTAAAACGATTGCTGAAAAAAGGAAGAATTTGTGGAAACGATATGTAGAACTATTGAAGGGTAGAGTATCAGATATTATAACACCTTTTGCATCTACCCCATCAGTTAGGGGTAAGATATTGTGGGTTGACCACATTGCGTGGGATGATGGATGTTCTCCAACTTCAGCTGCCATGATATTGGAATATTGGGGTGAAAATGGGTATTCTAATCTCGACTATGCCGATTGGTGGTATAGTGAGCCAACAGATGTGAATGATGGAACTCAATTTGATGATCCACCTAACGAGCATACGGATCTAACAGAAGAGCTACATTACGCAATGGGAACAGACAATGAGACTGGACTTACTTGGTGGTGGAACTTTGATGACGGGATTGAAACTGTGGCGTCTAATCATGGTTACAGCTTCGATGCTGTAAACGTTTACGGTGCCAGTTACTTCGGTGATTATATCCCAGAAATTGATGCAGGCCGTCCAGTAATGATTAGTGCTCCACCCTATGGATTTCCAGGATACAGTCAAGGGCATTCAGTCGTTGGTGTGGGATATCAGTATACTACTGATGGAGTAGTTACGTGGAATGAGTACTACATCGTTAATGACCCGAACTGTGAATATTACCTATGGTGGGCCCTTGGAGCTGTAAACTTGGAAATGTACACTAAAGTCATACCATCCTCCTAATTTTTTAATTATTTTTGTTTTTGTAATGAGGTTACTTAATATGTATAAACGATATATACCCGAACCACAGTTCGATTGGCTGAGTGCTCCAGCACATTTAACGTATCTACTACTGCTTCTGTTTGTTTTATGCATACACTACTTTGTTAAAAAATATCCGAGAAAAATCCTTGACAATTTAAGAATTCTATATCTTGGCACAGTTTCTGTATTTTTATTGACGATCCTGATATTTCTTAGTCCAGATGATGGCGCTCTATTGAGGAGGGTATACTACAGCACGATAAAACCCTTTGACCTCTTCAATCTTGGTTTGTTAGCGATTTCTGTATGGATATCAAGTTATTTAATGTGCCATCGTGGGAAATTAAAGGAAGCGACTATTTCAGGTGTATTTTTGGTAATTTTCATTCTACCGGGTTTTATTCAATCTACTCCATTTAACGTTGCTGTATTATCGCCAGAGATGAGATTTTACAAACCATTTTGGGGTACAAACTACGTATGGCTACTTGTTGTAGCATTCATTTTATCGATCATTTTCTCTATTCCATTAAAATTTATTTCGAAAGATGAAAACAGAGTATTTGCTCTTTCTATGTTTTTGGCTTTGATGTTTAAACTAACTGCCACTTTGGTATTTCCAGATTTATTCTCCTGCTTATTTAAATCAATTGGGATTACTCTCTTTACTCCTTACGTGCAGCAGGTGATAGAGTTTTCGGTGCCGTGGTACACTCCATCAGACTACATCTACGATATAATTGCACATCCAATAATTGCTGAATGGCCCGTTATAATAACTCCAGAAGCTGTGGTCGTGCTCGCACTATCAGCAGGATCAACGTATCTACTTACCAAAAATGCATTAAGAGCTATGGAATCGGCGTTGATTAACTATTTTGCCATATACGTCGTGGGTACAATTGTATTTGCCTCGTTTGGATACCTAATTGGATTTTGAACGTGTTCAGCCTCTAGTTATTAGCTCGGGCTTTACGTCAGCTTTAGTTAACTCTGGAATCTTTCCAGCGAAGCCAACCACATCACCTTTGATTACGATCGCTCCCTCTATGTGATCTTTTGCCCTATTCCAGAAAATTTTCAAAGTTTCTTCGATTTCCTCTTTGCCAAACTCCTGCTTTATCATATTGCCCAAGGCCGTTGCAAAAGCATCCGCAATGCAGGCATCCCTTGCAAAGATCGTTGCCGCATCAGCGAAGCCAAAGCTTATCGAGTGACCTATTGTACCGCTTGATGTGCAAACGGCATAGAACCCTTTCTCCTCAATTTTGAAGCTTAAAGTTGTTGAATACGTGAATACTCCAACAGTTATCGGTCTATCTAAAAACATCGCGATGTCTCCGCCGTTGTCAACGACTGCAAAGTTTGCTCCAGCTTCAACCATCTTCTCAACTGCATATTGAGCTATGACTCCAGCTACGGTGGCCATAGGTCCAACGTTGGCAAGCTTCGATGCATGACACATTCTACCAACGATTTTTCCATTACAATCCATCGGTTCGAGCGTTGCATAAAAGAAAGGTTCTTTTTTAATCATATCTTCAATATATTTCCTTGCTTCAAGTATAGCATCAACGGCAATTTTGTAGAATTTTTCATCTTCGGCTATGATCGTCACCATCGTTTCCTTGTGCTTAAATCTGAATCTTTTATAACTCACAAATTTTGGTTTGACCCTCTGTAGATATTATTTTACATTTGTAAGATTTAATAAATTAAATTTAATATTAAATTTAAAATTTATCTAAATTAATTTTTAAAATAAATTTAGTAATATAATTAATTTTTAAAGATTTATTTAACATAATTAAAATATTTTCAAAATATTCTTCAGAGCAGATAAATTTTTAAAATTAAATCTTGCAAATTTATTATAATTCTCGTAAAAATTCATTCCAAAATTTATGGAATCAAAATTTTTCGGTTAGCCGAAAATCGCTAATTTCGCTCACTCAGCTATTCCAAAAATTATAGGAATATGAAGATTGTTGTGATTATAGCCTTCCTTCATTGCAAAAATTGCTTGGAGTCATGAGTATGCTAAATCTTGACTCTAAATTTATTCCAAATAATTTGGAATTCTGAAATTTCAATAAATTTATAAATTATTTTAATCTTCATTTTTGTTTTCTAGATTAATTATTCTTTATAATAAATTTTTGAAGGATTTTAATTTTGACACTATATTTATTTTATAACATAAATTATTTAAAAATTTAATATTAAAGTTTAATTAAAATTTTTTAAAAATAGTTTAAATAAAATATAATTTATAATTATAGTCTCATTGAATTAATGCTAAACCTAAAAAGTGGGAGAGTTAGATGATATAAATAATGTCCTATTGATAAAAACATTGTCAAGAAAAATGCTTTTAGTCGTCTTGTTTAGGGCATGATTATGATTCCAAAATCGCATCCTCGCTATGAATCGCTAATGACTAGAGAGAAACTTGTGGAGGGCGTTAAGATAGGTGTAACTGTATTGCAGGGGTTAATCGCACATGGAAGGGGAGAGATGTTCGACTACGTGCTCGGTGAGAAGACGCACGACTTTGCATGGAAGGCTGAAAGAGTGGCTGTGGCTATGATGCTTCTTGCCGATCATCCAGTTATATCTGTAAATGGAAATACAGCCGTGCTCGTGCCGGAGGAGTTGGTTAAGCTGTCGGAGATTTTGAACGCCCCGCTTGAGGTAAACGTATTTCATTTCAGCAAAGAGAGAGTTCGCAGGATTGCTGAATATTTAGAGAGCTTCGGAGCCAAAGTTTTAGCTGGTTGTGATGCAGAACTTAAGGGACTGGAGCATGGCAGGAGGATCGTAGATAGCAGGGGTATTCTGATTGCAGATGTAGTCCTTGTGCCTTTGGAAGATGGAGATAGATGTGAAATTCTCAAGAGGCATGGAAAAAAGGTCATAGCAATCGATTTGAATCCTCTATCGAGGACGGCAAGGATGGCCGATGTAACGATCGTTGATAATGTCATTAGAGCGGTTCCGAACATGATTAAAATTGCCGAAGAATTGAGAGATGCTGATAAGAACGAACTTGTTGAGATCGTAAATAACTATGACAACAAGACAATTTTAAGAAGAGCGATAGAAGCAATTAGAGATTATCTGACTGAAAAAGCTGATGAAATATCGCAGAGGTAAAATATCAAAAAAAGTCTCTATACTTTGAGCAACAAGATCAATTCATCAGCTAACTTCAACGATCTTCAAAAGTTTAGCACCACCAATTTCGCTTAGCTCCGCTTTCATATACTGATCGCTTAAAGCCTTTAGAGTTTCATTGTCCCCTTGGATCATAACGGATATTAGCGAAGCGTTAGCCCTTCTTAATTCCTTAGACAAATCTTGAACGACATCCTCACCATCCGTGATAATCACGATCGTGTTCGTGAACTCCGAGAGCCCCCTTTCCATAAGATCCCTCAGTGCGGTGGAGATTGCATTCGTTATATCGGTTCCTCCGTTCGACTTAACCTTCAGAATCGCATCGACGATATCTTCAGGATCGTTCAGCGGTGTATCTGGAGGATATACTCTTGTATCGAAGAATCGTAGGAAATACCTTCTCTTCTTCGTCATCGACATTCGATATAGAGCCATGGCAACCGAACGAGCCCAGATCGTCTTCTCCCCATACATACTTCCCGATTTATCTATAAGTAAATAGTATGCCCCTTCAGCAACGCTCAGCTTCTCTCTCATCAGAAATCCTTCGCTCGTAAGCTTCTTGAAGAAAAGTTCATCTGGAAGAGCGATCTCTCTTGGAAGAGCTCTCTCAATTCTCTTCGTCATGGTGTATCCTGAGAGCTCATCACCAAATCTTCCCTTCTTCTTCAGTATCTTAGAAGCTTTTGGAACGTATTCGGAAAGCCTCTTTGACATCGTAACTATCTCCTTCATGAATTTAACGTAAAGCATGTGCTCTGCCAAATCGAGCACCTTCTTGAAGGTTCCAGCCTCCTTTCCAGCCTTTTTTCCACCGATGAGCTCTCTGATCTCGTTCGCGTTCTTCGTAACCTCTTCCGCTTCTTCAGTGGCGTAATCCAATATTAAGCCCAACTCTCCCGCATCAACCAGCGCATAGACTGCGTTGACGATCTTGGATTTAACCTTGTTGTCAGGATTCATAAGCTGAGCGATCTCAAGTTCACCGATCAACTTCCCCATTATCTTACCTATGATCGATTTGGCCAAAGCTATGCTGTAAACTAAACTCATCTCGTCATCCAAAGTGGTTAGCATCTTTATCCTTTGATATCTCTCATCGCTCATATAATCCTGCAGAAACTTCCTAACCTCTTCAAGAACATCATCATCGTTCCTATTCCTCAGAAACGGGTAGAGGGAGTAGTGAAGGAAGTAGCAGTCCGTGGCTATTATCTGTATATGTTCGCAGGTGTCGTAGATCGACCGGATATCCTTGGGCAGATGACCCCCTATCCTTTGAGACACAAGAGAATAGATAAAGTCCTTATTCGTTATGTTGATGAGGTTGTTCTGGAGCATCATTCTCCAAATAGCTCGGCCTTCTTCTTCTCCAAAACGTCTTTAGCCCTACTTATCGCCTGCCTTAGCTGTCTCGTGTATGGAATGAGACGAGGATTTTGTGGAATTTCGGCCATCACGGTCGAAGCTCGCTTGTAAACGGCGGAAAGCATCTTGAGCTCCTCCATCCCCCCTGTAACACTCGCATTCAATGCATTTTGAAGCTCCGCAGTCATAACCTGAATCTTCTGAACGTGCTGATAGAAACTGCTCAATCCAAGCTCCAATATCACTTGATCTACCTTTTTTAGCTCATCCTCATCGTGCACCGCTGAGAACTTCAGAGCTTCAGCCAAAGAATCTAAGCTTACGTTTTCTTCACCGTAAACCACCGAGATTGCTGAAGCGGTCTTCAAAACCTTAATCTTTCTCCTATCGGAAATCCTAACACCCCTCTGCCTCAAAACAGCTAAAGCTTCTATGTATTTTCTGATTAGAGTTGTGTTCTGAGTTATATTTTTGAATCTCTCGTTCACGATCCTCTGAAGCTCTTTTACGTCCTCAACGCTTAGCAAGATCGGTGTTTCTAGCCCACCATCTAACAAAACTCCCTTTTCGATCAACTCTTCCCATGAGTCTTCTGAAACGCTCTTTACGAAGCATCTGATGGTAAGCCTGTCGTAGAAAGCCATGTCTTCTATGTCCGTGCTTATCTCGTTGCTTGCTGTATATAACGCGAGCATCGGGAGCTGGATGTATACTCCGTCGCTGAAGATACGCTTGTTGAGGATTATGTCGAGCAGTATGTTCCTGATAGCTGAAGAGGCTTTGAATATCTCATCTAAGAAAACTATCTCAGCCTGTGGAAGCTTGCCTTCGGTTCTTCGGACGTATTTACCCTCCCTAAGCGCGTTTATGTCTAAAGTGCCCAAAAGCTCATCTGGCTCTGTGAAACGGGTTAGGAGATAGTAGAAGTATCTAGCATCGATCATCTTGGCTAATCTTTCTATTAGAGCGGTTTTAGCTGTTCCAACCTCTCCGACCAATATTACGGGCTCACCAGAAAGTAAACCCGATAACACAGCCGTAATCTCAGCTTCTCTTTGCACGAAGGTCTCAGCCAACTCGAACTTGAGTTCCGCAAGCTTGTCTGCAAGCATCCCATGATAGATCTATGCAACATATCTTAACATTTTTGTTCGTAAGAATGGGCATTAATTGAACGCTTGAATTTGTTTTTACATTCTTTTCGAGTTTCCACAGTCCAAAACCCTTCGACTTTGCAATCTCTTCAAGTTTTAAGTATTCAGACTTCTTCTTGAACTTAGCTTCAACGTAAACTCTTGCCAATCCCTTTTCAATAAGCAGAGCGTTGAAATCCGTTCCATTCACGTAGACGTAAGCCAAAAGCCTTCCGTATCTGTCCCTATATCCAGCAATTTCGTCGAATTCAAGTTCGATAGTTTTGTGATCCAAGTAGCGCTCGGTGAATTCCTTAGCCTTTAACCCCCATTCTGCTAAATATGTCAGGTTAGTAATCGCATCATATTCGAAAGGCTTGTTTCTGTGAGCTTCGATTTCGGGACAGTCTATTCCTACGAGCCTGACCTTCTCAAGCTTTCCGTCTATGCTCACCACTATTGTATCTCCGTCGATAACCCTGACGACTTTGGCTTCAATCCCGTGATGCTGAAGCTGGATGCATAGAATTAGGGCGATCGCAAGTGCTAAAAGCAAAATCCTCCTCATGCTCTCCTCTTCTTCAAAACTGGAATTAGATCGTGTCTCTTATATTTTATAAAGATCTTTTTCAAGCCTTCTCGCAGATTCTCAACTTCCCCCTTCTTGGCTGAGATCGGATATATCACATGCTTCCAGAGATACCAAGGCGGTTGCATTCCCAACTTTTCAACGATTCCGTTCAAAGTTTCATCTGGATTTTCTACCTTGTCCATCTTATTCGCAGCTACGAGAACATCGAATCCGAACTCGTTTAAAAACTCGAACATCTCGATGTCTATGGGGATCGTCCCCCTCTTCTCCCACCTCTCAACTACATCCAAGAACGACTTTGCATCTATAACCTGAACTGCAACCATTATCTCGTTTGCTTTTTCTTCGATGTAGTGAACTATGAAGTCCTTAACCTTCTCGTTGAACTCTCTGCTAACTCCAGCTATGTAACCAAAGCCCGGAAGATCTGTGATGATAAGATCCTTAAACTTTATCTGGTTCGGTTTTATTGTCGTCCCGGGTCTCTTCCCCTTTCTAACCTTCACACCAAAAAGCTGAGAAAAGAGAGTAGATTTGCCAACGTTCGATCTTCCAACGAAGACTATTTCCGGCATGCTAAGGCCATAATCCGTAGAACGCGTTCAGCAGAATCACAATGAATCCTGTTGCGAGTCCAAACGCAACGACGCTCTTTGGGCTGATCTTTATCTGGGCTTTTTCCTCTTCAAAGTATCTCATTATACCAGCTGAGGACATCAAAGGCGGTGTTTTAACGTCTCTCTTCTTTGCCATAGCCGTAGGTAGGCTTAGGAATATTTAACGTTTGCTGAAAAATCGTTTTATATTTCAAAATCGACATCGATTCGGATGCGCGAATATCCTACACAGCCAGTTGTAGGCGTTGGAGCTGTGATAATCAGAGACGGAAAGATTTTACTCGTCAAAAGGGGCAACGAACCTAACAAATACATGTGGTCGATTCCCGGAGGAATCGTAAAGGTTGGTGAGAGCCTCATCGAAGCTCTGAAGAGAGAAGTGGAAGAGGAGGTCGGGCTGAAGGTTGAGGTTGGAGATGTAGCCTGCGTTAGCGAGGAGATAATCGAAGAGAACGGAAGAATCCGATTCCATTACGTCATAATCGACTTCTTTGCTGAGGTAGTGGGTGGATATCTAAAACCGAACAGCGATGCACTCGACGCTAAATGGGTTCCTCTGAACGATGTAGATTCGTTGGATGTCGTGGATTTCGTCAAGAAGCTCGTAGAGAAAATCAAGGACGAAAGGAAGAATATTTACATTAAATAATAATGTTTTTATATTTAATACTACTAACATACTCTTACTACATGATATCCAAGATTCCCCATACGATCACACTCTGATTAGCGAAACATTTATATAATCAATTACTAACTAGATGTTAGTAACTTTACAATGATAATCTAAGGTGATCGTATGAACATCGATCTGGTCTTAGAGGTGCTTGGGAACGAAAGCAGGAGAAGGATTTTGTCACTCTTAGCCAAGAAACCGTGCTACGTCAGCGAAATATCCTACTCCCTAAAAATGGCTCCAAAGGCCGTTCTCGAGCACTTGGAGAAGCTCGAAAAGGCTGGATTGATTAAGAGCTTTGAGGAGGGAAGAAGAAGATACTATTACATCGACAAGAGCGTTAGACTCGAGATCTCGATAACCCCGCATAGATTCTACGCGAATATGACGACAGAAAACGGAGCTGAATTTGATTTAACCTTCGAGAAGCTCTCCGAAATAGTCAAGAGCTTCGATTTTAGTGTAAGAGGTTTGTCTGACATTAACAGGATGCTCAGCAAGATTGAAGAACTCCAAAAGACATTCTCAAGACTCCAGAGTGCGATCAATTCCAAGATAAACGAGCTGTTCGAGGCTATAATAGACGAGATCGAGAGGGTGTCAGATAACTGCTTTGAAAGGCTGATTTTGCTTGGACTCGCTAAGGGGCTTAATAGGGTTCCACAGTTAGCTGACGAGCTCGGTTTACCCTACGTCGAAGTTGAGAAGACCCTTGAAAGTTTGGAGAAAAGAGGTTTGGTTGAAAGGGTTGTGGTTGATGGAGAGGTAATTTGGAGGATCAGGTAGTTATATATATTATAAGCGTTATTATGATAATTGTTGTGAGGTGATGTGTTATGACGAAAAAAGAGGCCGTGTTGAGGGTCGCTGAAGCTTATTACAGAGATGTGGGTAGAAGCATCGCGAGGATCGATCCAGAAGTGATGGAAGAGCTCGGTCTTCAGAGCGGAGACATCATCGAGATCATTGGCAAAAATTCAGTTCCAGCAATAGTATGGCCTGGTTATCCAGAGGACAGGGGTAAGAGGATAATAAGAATAGACGGCAGCCTTAGGAGCAATGCCGGAGTCAGCATAGACGACAAGGTCAGAATAAGAAAGGTAGACGCTAAGCCGGCAGAAAAGCTTGTCATAGCTCCGACAGAGCCAGTTAGACTGATGGGTGGTGAAGCTTACCTTTTAAGGCTGTTGGAGGGAAGACCTGTTAAGAGAGGTCAGAAGATAAGGGTTGAAGTTTTCGGTCACGTTCTGACGTTCGTAATAGTTTCGACAAAGCCTACGGGCGTCGTCATAGTTAACAGAAATACCGAAATCGATCTAAAGGAGAAACCGGTCGAGGAAGTTAAGAGGAACGTTCCAAACGTTACCTATGAAGATATCGGTGGACTGAAGAGAGAGCTGAGGCTCGTCAGAGAGATGATAGAACTCCCACTCAAGCATCCAGAGCTGTTCCAGCGCTTGGGCATAGAACCGCCGAAAGGCGTTCTGCTCTACGGCCCACCGGGCACAGGTAAGACGCTCATAGCCAAAGCGGTTGCGAATGAAGTTGACGCTCACTTCATAAGCATAAGCGGGCCAGAGATTATGAGCAAGTATTACGGTGAATCCGAGCAGAGGTTGAGAGAGATATTCGAAGAAGCTAAGGAGAATGCTCCTTCGATAATATTTATAGATGAGATCGATGCAATAGCTCCAAAGAGAGAGGAAGTTACAGGAGAAGTCGAAAGAAGAGTTGTAGCTCAGCTCTTGGCTTTGATGGACGGTCTTGAGGCGAGGGGAGATGTTATAGTAATCGGAGCCACGAACAGGCCAGATGCTATAGATCCGGCTTTGAGAAGGCCGGGAAGATTCGACAGAGAAATAGAGATCGGAGTTCCAGACAGAGAGGGTAGAAAGGAGATCCTCCAGATTCACACCAGAGGAATGCCCATCGAACCTGATTACAACAGAAACGATGTTCTAAAGGTGTTGAGGCAGATGAAAGAAGAAGGAAAAAACGTCGATAAGATTATCGAGAGGATCGAAAAAGCTGTGAGTGAGGATGAGATAGTCAAGATCCTAAAGGAGAATGAGGATATCTTCAACGAGGTCAGAAACAGGCTTATCGATCTGATGCTTGAAGAATTGGCAGATCTAACGGTGGGATTCGTCGGTGCGGATTTGGCCGCTTTAGCTAAAGAAGCGGCGATGCACGCGTTGAGGAAGAGGATCGAGAGCGGTGAAATTGACGTCGAAGCGGAGGAGATACCAGAGGAAGTTCTTGAGAACTTGAAAGTAACAAGAGAAGACTTCTTAGAGGCTTTGAAGCTAATAGAGCCTTCTGCTATGAGAGAAGTGCTTGTAGAAGTTCCTAAAGTCACATGGAACGATGTCGGTGGATTGGAGCATGCGAAGCAGGAGTTGAGGGAGGCGATAGAGTGGCCACTCAAGTATCCTGACATCTACAGAGCTACGGGTATAAAACCGCCGAAAGGCGTTCTGCTCTACGGCCCACCGGGCACTGGAAAAACTCTGCTTGCTAAAGCAGTTGCAAACGAAGCCAATGCAAACTTCATAAGCGTTAAGGGGCCAGAGTTGCTCAGCAAGTGGGTTGGAGAGAGCGAAAAACATGTTAGGGAGATGTTCAGAAAGGCCAAGCAGGTCGCTCCTTGCATATTGTTCTTCGATGAGATCGATGCCTTAGCTCCGAGGAGAGGTATGGGAGCTGACAGCCATGTGACGGAGAGGGTCGTCAGCCAGCTGTTGACGGAATTGGATGGCATCGAAGAGCTGAAGGATGTGTTCGTTATAGCAGCGACGAACAGACCGGACATGATCGACCCAGCTTTGCTGAGACCGGGTAGAATAGAGAGACACATCTACATTCCGCCACCGGACAAGAACAGCAGAAGGGAGATCTTCAAGATACACCTGAGAGGAAAACCATTGGCTTACGACGATGAAGATGTAAAGAAGGCTGTGGAAAGGCTTAAGGGCGAGGTGGATGAGAAGGAGCTCGAGAAGGTTAAGAGTGTGAGCGATATCGATAAGTTGCCGGACGAGCTCAGGAAAGCTTTGGAGGATAAGATTAGGGATGTTATATGCGAGTGGCTTGCAGAGCTCACGGAAGGATACACCGGAGCTGACATCGAGGCCGTTTGCAGAGAGGCGGGAATGCTTGCCATAAGAGAGGCAGTCAAACCGGGTATGACCAAGGAGGAGGCCAAAGAGATAGCGAAAAAGATAAGGATCACCAAAAAACACCTCAAGCAGGCGGTTGAGAGAATAAAGCCGAGCCTAACGAAGGAGGACTTGAAGAAGTATGAGGAGATAATGGAAACGTTCCACAAGATGTATGCTTAATTTAACTTTTTAGGGGGTGATCGTATTGGTTTGGTGGAGGAGAAGGAAAGATAGAGAATGGGACGATTTCTTCGAAGAGTTCTTCGGTAGAGAATTCGAAGTTTTCGACGAGATATTCGAGAGGATGATGAGAGACATAGAGGAGATGTTCAGAATGGCAGAGAAGGGAGAAATCAAACCGATAGTCAGAGGATTCTCGATAAGGATTGGACCAGATGGAAAGCCCGAAATAAAGGAGTTTGGAACCAAACAACCGATAGTAGAAGGAGTTGAAGAAAGAAGACCTTTGATAGACGTCATCGAGACCGATGATGAAGTTCAGGTTATTGCAGAGATGCCGGGAGTTAAGAAGGAAGACATAGATCTCAATGCAACTGAGAAAACGCTCGAAATCAGAGCTGAGGGTGAGAACAGGAGATACCACGAGATCGTCGAATTGCCTTGCGAGGTTATTCCAGAGTCAGCAAAGGCAAGATACAATAACGGAGTTCTTGAGGTAGTATTCAAAAAGAAATATCCTGAAAAGAAAGGCAAAAAGATAAAGGTCGAATGATCAGTGCGGTGCGGAAAACATCAGTATGAAGAGAAGTCCCAAGAATATCAAGAACATGAATATCGTGAAGTTTCTCTGTCTTTTCTTCTCTCTTTCCCATGCTTCCTTACAATCATCACTGCAAAACGTCTGATCTGGCTCTATAGCCTTTCCACAAACGATGCAGTGCCTGTGAGGAACGATTCCGGGCATACGTTTAATAGGTTGAGGTCTAATTTAAGCTTTCTTATTTGATCAAAAATATTTAAAAAATTATTTGGCGATCTTCTGCAAAATAGCATCGATCTGCTCCCAAACCTCGTCGATGCTCTTCGTTCCATCCACCTTGTATAGTATTCCCTTCTTCTCATAATAATCGATGAGCGGAGCTGTGTTCTCCATGTAAACCTTAAATCTCTGTCTTACCGTTTCTTCCTTATCGTCATCTCTCTGGTATAGCTCCCCACCGCACTTGTCGCACTTGTTCGGCTCCTTTGGAGGAGCATAGATGAGGTGATAAACGGCACCACAGTTCTTGCATGTTCTTCTATTCACTATCCTCTTCACTACCTCTTCTTCAGGAACATCAATGTAGATCACCGCATCTATGCTCTTGCCAAGCTCCTTCAGCATCTCATCCAATGCCTCAGCCTGCTTGAGCGTTCTCGGGAATCCATCGAGCAGGAAACCTTTCTCACAGTCCGGCTGCTGCAACCTCTCCTTAACGATTCCGATAACGATCTCATCTGGAACGAGCTCGCCTCTATCCATATACTCTTTAGCTTTCTTTCCTAATTCGGTTCCCTTAGCCACAGCCTCTCTCAAGATGTCTCCCGTTGCGATGTGCGGAATACCATACTTCTCGACGATCTTCTTCGCTTGGGTTCCCTTACCAGCTCCCGGAGCACCCAGTAAAATTATGTTCATGATTCAAAATTATCTAAAAAAGTTTTAAATCTTTTGATTTTAATCCCGAAAAGTGGAGAGGAATCCGGCCTTTTACATCGAACTCGAAAGGATAAAGGCAAATCTCACGGATTGCGTCATGCCAATCCATCCGTTTAAGGAAATTGCCAAGTATAGGTCACTCGTTCTCGAAAATCCTAAGCTTGCTAAGAGATTTGCTGAAGCTGATGTAAGGAGAGCAGAAGATTACTCAAAGCTGATGGAGATGGGACTGGATGCTATCGTGTCCCCTACAATCCTGAGCAGAGTTCTGACGTTCGAGATTTCCCCAGATCTGATCGTTTACGTGTGTAGGTCGAGCAAGAGGAGATCGATAGAGAAAAGGCTTGAAAAATTAGCTTCGCTCGAAGTCAAAGCTTTGAGGAAAGGTTCGATCGACGATAGGCTGAAGATAAGCGAGATCGAAGGATCTCTGTTAGGCTACCCGAAGTGTTGCGTATCCAAATTCGTCGAACTAAAGAGGAACAGCTTTTTTGGAAGATCGAGCCCTCCAGAAACCGCCACGATTCTGGAGTGCTTAGAGTTCGGATTCTTCAATGTTTTGAAGCACTTCTCCAATCCTCCAGAGGAGTTACCCCAAGAGTTCTTCGCATTCTTCACCTCGAACTTCTATCCTTGCAGCGTGAACTGCTCAGAGGCCATATCGATTGGAATGAGAATTTACGAACAATTAAATGCAAAAAAGCGAAAGATCTACCGATGCAAGCTCATTTTGAACGTTCTAAACGTTCTCGTTTCGGCCTACAACAGTTACAGATTCGTTAAGGAGAGAGGAGCTAAGACCGAATTCGGCAAAGCTGTTTTGGGATTCTTCGACGAACTATCATCCGATGAGCTGAGCAGATTGGAAAAAATCTCGAAACTCATGGCCATCGATCCACTCGATTTCGAAAACGGTTACATCTCAATGCATCTTGATTAGGACCATGTAGTAGAATGGTCTTATCTCATATTTACCCAGCACTTCTCCCTTAACGACACCGATTTCCCTCTCCGAAGTCACGACATATTCGAAGCTCCTGAAGTTTCCGTTGCTCATGAAGGGGATTGGATAGTGCCTCAGATACCATGGAAGAGGCCAATAGTCGTTCGTAGGCTCGAAGATGACTATGCTGTGATTGTGCTCGTATAGATCGATTATTTTGTTGGCGAGCTCAACGGCTGAAGGCTGAACTTGAATGTAAATGAGCATCTCGTTGACCGCATCGTTATAATCGACGTAAGTAACGTAGAAGGAAGTGTAAATAGTTAAAATCATTAGAGCGGCCAACATAACTCTAAACGCTCTGAAGTTTCGAAGTGTGATCTTCTTATCGAGTTCCTCAACGTAAAGACTGCCGAAGAGAGCCATCGGAGTGACGAGATGAACGAGAAGCCAAGGAACTTTATGGGAGAGAACGTGATAAGCTATTAGAGTCATGAACATCCAGTAGAGCACGAACAACTCGAATTTATTCATCTTTCTTGTCTTGAATCTCTCCACAAATTCGGGAATCGAAATTATTGCCAAAGCCAAAGGCATGAACTCGTAGGAAAGTAGAAGAATAGAATAGTAGTATATCGGCTTCCAGTGATCTCTGTTCTCATGCATCTTTACCCAATGCTCTACTGCTCCAACGGTTGCTCTCTCCAAGCCTGCCCAATCCGTGAATCCGGCCGAATATAGCGATACGAATACGGACAGAAACACGATCGAAGAGATTACGATCATCCTAACTTTCTTAACGTTCCAGTTGAGGAGCTTGGTTTTCAAATAACTCAAACCTTCCGACAGAAGTCCGTGCAGGAGCAAAAAGCTGATGAAGATGAAAAGGTATATGTATGCGTTCTCTTTCGAGCAGATCATTATGCTGAAGAATAGAGTGGCCAGATACACGAATCTCTCCTTTCCGCTCTCCAAATATCTGAAATAGCAGTAAACCACCGTCAAGAACGAGCCGACCAGTATCATGTCGTTTCTCATGTATCTCGAATAGTAGAGGATCGAAGGTGAGAAGAGCATCACAAACGTGAAAACGTAAGCTCCCTTTCCGATCCATCTTTTGAAGTTGAAGGCAACGACTATTGCAACGAGGCTAAAGATGACCGGAGTTAGCCTTGCGACGAATTCAGAATCGCCAAAAACCCCGAATAATCCAGCTGTTGCGAAATAAAGGAAGGGTCCATGAAAAGCTGGATCATATCTGTATGCGTGATCCTTGAGCAGGATATAGCTGAGATACGCATGGATGCTCTCGTCGTGATCCATCGGCCTTGCAGTGAGCATGAACAGTCGCGTGGCTATTGCTAAGGCCAACACGATGATTAGCATGTGTCTATCTCTGATTCGCATCGAAACGTCGTGAACGTTTTTGATTTATGACCCTTTTGCAATCCAAAAACGATGCCTGAATTCCACGACAAGAATTTAGTTTGGAAGACAAGATATCTAAAATTGCTCAAGTTTTTCAGAGATCAGGACATGATAAAATAACAAAACACTTATGGACGAGCTTAGCATGAAGATTCAAATAATAGTTAATACGATAAATACTCAGACCGATAAACGTTAGATGCCGATGAGGATACCCTTGCCCTCTGAAGTGTGATGAGATCGGAGCTCCGAGGTCAGCTGAAGACTTTCTCCAAAGCCAAAATAATCTTCCACTGCTCGTCAATCCTCCTTTCGATTTCGGCAATATCCTCATCGCTTAGGTGTCTAAACCTCCTCTGCCTTTTGAGATAATCCGCTAACGGTAGTCTTCTCTTTTTATCCTTGTAAGGCTTGCTCTGAGTGGAGATTTTGAATTTTCCATCGAACTCCCACAGAATCCATGCTCCGCATTTGACGGCCATCCTCGCCACCTCTACAGTCTCGCTACTGTCGAAACCCCATCCCGGCGGGCATGGGCTGTGAAGGTGGATAAATCTAAATCCTTCGATCTCACTCGCTCTCTTGAGCTTTTCAATGAAATCCTGCAGATATCCAACGCTCGCAGTGGCGACGTAATCGGCCTTATGCATTAGCATTATCAAAGCGAGATCTTTCTTCTCCTCCTTCTTCCCCTTCGGCGAAGTTGTCGTTTTGGCCTTCCAAAATGTCGTCCCGCTCGTCTGAATTCCAGTGTTCATGTAAGCTTCGTTGTCACTGACTATGACTATCATATCGTCCTTCCTGACGCAAGCACCGCTGAGGGTTGCAAAGCCTATGTCAGAGCCTCCGTCTCCCATCCATACAACCGGTATCCCGTTCTTGCCGAGCTTCTTGAACGCTGAACCTAAGCCCGTCGCTACTGCCGGAGCGGAAGCAAATGGGACATGCAAACATGGAAACTTGAAAGCTGATTTATCCCTGCTTCCAGCTATTATCGTCGTGCATCCTGCTGGAACTACAAGAACAAACCTATCTCCTAAGGCCATTCCCAAAGTCTTCAATCCCAAAGCGTGAGGACATCCTTGGCATGCGGTCGTTCCGGGCAGGAGATACTTCTCCTTCGAAAGATCCTTTATCTTCACATCCACCACTCTCCCAAATCTCCTTCCACGAACCTTCTAAACATCGCTACGAAGTCCTCAACTCCGACATCAACTCCTCCGAGCCCAGCCATGACGCTCTGAACTGGAGAGTCCGCTACAGATTTGACCTCCGTTGCAATTATCCCTCCCTTCCCTATCGAACTGTCCCTCTCAACGACCAAAATCTTCTTACAATCTATTTTCGCAATCTCCTTCGCTGGGAAAGGTCTGACGAACCTAAGCCTGAGCATCCCGATCTGGACGCCCTCATCTCTGAGAATATCTATCGCATCCTTCGCATCCCCGCACCAAGCGCCCATCATCACAACGACGTATTCGGCATCCTCAAGCCTATACTTCTCAACCAAATCGTAATCCCTGATGTAACCAGAGTTCCGAACGAGATCACCAACCTTCTCAATATCCCTCATCATGTCGTGCCTCAGCATCATCGCACACTCGTTCGTCGTAAGCCCACCAACCGTGATCGGGTTTCCTGGCTCGATTACGAACGGTCTATCTCTCCTCCTCTCAGGCAAAAATCTGTCGATTTCCTCCTGCTCCGGAATGTCAACAACCTCAGCGGTGTGACTAACCTGAAAACCGTCCAGTCCAACTGCAAAGGGTAAATCGATCCGCTCCGCAACCTTAAAACCTATGAGCGTTAGGTCGAACGCTTCTTGCGCGTTTTCGGACATGGCCAAAATCCAGCCCGAATCTCTGAGCGTGAGCAGATCAGTGTGGTCTGTATGGATATTCCAAGGAGGACCGATAGTTCTCGTAACCAAAGCCATAACTACCGGCAAACGGGAGTTCGCAACCCACCAACACATCTCATACATATACAATAAACCGTGGCTCGATGTGGCCGTGAAGGCCCTCAAACCTCCAGCAGAAGCTCCGTAAACAGCTGCCAATGCCGAATGTTCAGATTCAACCCTAACGAACTCAGCGCTGAGTTCCCCTCTTTCCACCATTTCCGCAAGCCTTTCCACAATGGTAGTTTGAGGTGTGATCGGATAAGCGGCAATGAATTCAGTTCTCGCCATCTTTACAGCTTCAGCAACAGCATAATTTCCCGTTAAAATCTTCTTCATGTTTCCTCCTCCCTAACCATCTCTATCGCCTTCTTAGCACAGATCTTGGCACATATCCCACAACCCTTGCAGTAATCGTAATCTATTACAATTCGATCCTCAAGAACATCTATCGCGTTTTCGGGACAATAAAGCCAGCAGAGATGGCAAAGGTTACACTTCTCTACATCGTAAACAGGTTTAAAGGTTCTCCACAATCCAGTCTTTCCTGCCGAGCCCTTAGAGGGCTTTGCGATCATGCATTCCATCTCTTTACCCCCCCGTAAGCCTTCTCAGCTGCTTTAACGTTGAGCTCCGCCAACCTACCCGAAAAGATCTCCCCAATCGCCAGCTTTAGAGATTCGAAGTTAAATCCTAAAACCTTCGCCATAGCTCCAGCCATCGCAGTATTGACGATCGGCCAGCCGGCGGATATCAAGCCCAGTTCGAGTGCTATCGAGGATGCATCCACGTAGTAAACCTCTTCATTCTCAAGCTTTGGCTGTTTAGAGTTAATCACAACCGTTTTAGCCCTAACATCAGCGATATTGAGTATCTTCTCCGAAAACACCGCTGTGATGTCGGGGTTTTTTACGGACGAATGTCTTCTTATCGGATTATCGGAAATCCTCAGAAAGGATCTAACTAAAGCCCCTCTCCTCTCAGCTCCGAATTGAGGAATTGCTTGAGCAAATTTCCCCTCATTCAAAGCCGCTATTGCAAGCAACCTTGCCGCCGTTACACCACCCTGCCCACCAAAGCTCAGAATCATGATCTCCAGCAAAGCTACCACCCTATCCAGAACGATTATTAATGTTTATTTAAATTTCGATATTATGTTTTTAATTTTTCTAATTTTATAATCGCCCTTTTTCCATTGATGACCACTTCGAAAATTCCTCTTTCAACTTCCTCAACTTCAACCTCGTAGCTCTTCCCGAGGACATTGACGATATACTTCATAGCCTAACCCTCGCTATTGCTTTCCAGTAGCTGACTCCTCTAACCACATCGTTCGGCATCTCCTTCCTGTCTTTTAAATACTTGTGAATTGCGGCGATTGCAGCTAAGAATTCCTCAGGCGACATACAACCACCTCACGTCCCGTGCTTCTTAGGTGGAAGCTTTCTTCTCTTCGTTTCGAGCATTCTCAGAGCGTTTATTATCTTACTTCTCGTCCACTTCGGATCGATTATCGCATCCACATGCCTCCTCTCCAAAGCCTTGTTTGCGTTTGCCTCCCATCTTCTGTATTCCTCAAGCTTCCTCTTTCTCTCTTCCTCACTCAGCTCCCCATGCAAAAGTCTAACGTCCGTGTCTATGTCTGTTACGGCGAACTCTGCATTGGGATAGGCGTAAACAACATCAGCTCCAACGAACTTGCTACCCATGGCTAAATAAGCAGCTCCGTATGCTTTTCTGAGGATAACTGTGACCAACGGAACTGTAGCCTCTACATAAGCCTGCATGAGCTTCGTCGCGTAATAAGGCAATCCAGAAAGCTCCTGCTCGTTATCTGGCAGATATCCGGGAGTATCGACGAACGTTACGATGGGTATGTTGAAAGCATCGCAGAACCTGACGAACCTCGCGATCTTTTTTACAGCGTTCAGATCCAGACATCCAGCGTATATCATCGGATTGTTGGCCACGATTCCAACCGTAACGCCATCCATCCTCCCAAAACCTACGACGGCATTCTGTGCAAACTCTGGCTGAATTTCCAAGAAGTCTCCGTCGTCAACAACTGCCGTGATCACATCCCTGACGTTGTAAACCTTCTGAGGATCTTCTGGAATTATGCTTGCTATCTGATCAGTCTGCCTCGAAGGTTCATCGCTCGTTTCAGTGATAGGCGGATCCTCCATGTTGTTCAGCGGTAGATAGCTTAGGATTCTCCTTGCGAGTGTCATCGCCTCTTCATCGCTCTCAACGACGAAATGAACGTTTTCGCCCTTCACATGCTTGATCCCTTCAACTTCAGCATCCTTTCCAGTCACGAGCTTTATTATGTCCGGCATTACCACGCTCAGCTTGCATGATTTGGTGGCGATTACGAAGTCCGTCTCTGCATAGCAGAACGCTCCGTGGCAGTTACCCAAGATTATCGATATCCTTGGAATCACTCCGCTCGCGATTGAGAGCTTTGAGAGAAGGTTGGCCAAATCTGCTAAGGCGTTGTGAGATATCTTAATTCCTTCGCAGTCGAATATCGTTATTAAAGGCGTTCCCGTCTTTAAGGCGAGGTCTACAACTTCGGTCGAACATCCCTCAAACAATCCCTTGAAATAATAAACGCAAACAGGTCGGCCATCGATCGTGCCAAAGCCAGCATCCTTCCCAATTTCTGAAAAACTGCCCTCATCGAGAAGAACGTCTAACGTCATGATTGACCCCTAAAAACCGCCACAAAACCTTATAAATACCTTTCGAATAATGGCTATGGAGGACCCGTGGGGTAGCCTGGATATCCTAAGGGGCTTCGGACCCCTTGACCCGGGTTCAAATCCCGGCGGGTCCGTTGTGTATCTGCATATGTATATACACTCAATCTTTATATTTTTGAAAAATTAGGACGTGATTATGAGAAAACTGCTCACATTCGCCATACTTCTGCTCGCTTTAATCCCGGTCAACGCCCTCATGATCAACGAGCCAAGTTTTAAGTTTAAAGTAAATCATTGGATTAAAGATTTGAAGATTTCCGAGAACGGGACGTTTGCTGTTTGTTGCGATGGTAGTTATCTATACGTCTTCAATTCGAGTAAGATACTCTGGAAGAAAGAGATCCGTGCAATCTGCATAGATATTTGCGGTAAATACATTGCAGTAGGTGACACAAATGGAAATGTCTATCTCTACGAGGATAACAGTAAATTGGTTTGGAAAGGAAAAGTTGATTCGAAAGTCTCGTCCGTTGCAGTCTCTTCAAATGGATGTGTAGTTGTATGTGGGGACAAAAAGATACACTACTTCGATGAGGGTAAAAAGTTGTGGGAATACAAAACGGTGGGTTACGTAGCTAAGGTTGCTATATGTAATAACGGAAATGTTGCTGTAGCTGAAGACATGCTTGGTAATCTATATTTATTTGTTAAATGTAGTAAGGACGTATGCGGACATTTCTTCTGCCAAAAAGATTGGACGTGGGAATATAGGAATGGATGGTATATTGGAAGATTTACTAAGCTTAATTCGGCTTATCCATTTATTATAAAGATTTCCGATGATGGTAACTACATTCTAGTTAACGGTGGAGAGATGAGAGCTATATACATATTCAACAAGTTTGGATACCTAATAATGAAGGAAATAGCTGATGGATTACCAATTTCCGTAGCTACCACCTCTAACATAGATACGATAGCTGTTGGTTGTGATAATGGAAAAGTTTGCGTATTTGATAGGATCGGCAATACTCTATGGAAAGTCAATCTAATGTTTGGACCAGCTTTGGTAGACATCTCTCCAAACAGAAAATTCGTTGTTGCGAGTAGTGTTAAAAAACTCTTTTTATTTGATAGAGATGGAAAAGTGCTGTGGATATATGACAACTTCGACGACAAAATAGATTTCGTAGCAGTTTCAAACAACGGAAGGGTTGTAGCTGGGAGCTTGAACGGATTAATTTGCTTCTTCAGATCTAAGGTTAAGCCAGTGGCAGATTTCGAATTCAGCCCGAAGAATCCAAAAGTCGGTGAGAAAGTGACCTTTGTGGCAAAGAGCTCAGCATCCGAATATATATGGGATTTTGGAGATGGCAATATCATCAAGACAAGCAACGCAACAGTTACGCATGCATATTCGAAGCCGGGAAGTTACATCATTAAACTTACCGTTAGAAGTGAAGACGGTTTAACCAATTCAACGAGCAAGGTAATAGTAGTTAAAGCGATAGCCAATCCGAAGAAGGACAACCCGAATCCCAAGCCAACACCAAAACCAACACCAACTCCGACACCTAATAAGGGTTGGTTACCGATATCCTTGCCGAAGATACCAGGGTTTGAATCTGCAATTGGAATACTTGCAGTTGTAACCGTCGGATACGCCATTGGCCGAAAGCGTTAACTTCACACCCATCTTCCTTCATTCATGCAGGAGATCGTCGATTTTTTATTCGAATCCGGAATACTCAAGCTCATTCCCCGATCTGGCTGGTTCAAGATAGGGATAAAAGAGCCGGAGAGCGTAGCTGAGCACAGCTTCAGAACGGCACTGATCGCATTCATCGTCGCCTTCCTAGAAACCAAGGACTTCGACAAGGCGTGCAAAGCTTGTCTTTTGGGTTTGATCCACGATCTGAATGAGGCGAGGACTTTGGATTTGCACAAGCTTTCGAGAAGATACGTCGAAGCAGATTTCGATGAGGTTTTGAAGGAGCAACTTGATATGTTGCCCGAAGTGCTTACGAAGGAAATCGAAAGGCTTGAGGATCTGAAGGATTTTGTGAAGGATGCCGACAAGCTCGAACTCCTCTTACAGGCTAAGGAGTATTCTGAAGTCTATCCTTCGGCGATGGAATACACAAAAAACCTAAAATTCAAGACCGAAACGGCAAGAAAGCTGGCTGAACTGATAAGGAAATCGGATCACAGGTGGTGGCTCAAACTTGAGCGAGCTTAAGTTTATCTGCGATCGGATGCTGAAAAAACTTGCAATCTGGCTTAGAATTGCTGGTTACGACACGCTATATGTCGCAGATTTGGAATTCGATGGAGATGAGGATACTTATATGGTTTACAACCACACAGATAGAATTCTGCTTACTAAAGACAAGGAGCTCTTCAAGAGATCGAAGGCAGTAGGAAGGCCGGTTTTTCTAATTAAGGCTGATGATGTGGCTGAGCAGATGGCGGAAGTGATGAGATTGGGTGTCAAATTCGAGCTGAAGATGGACAGATGTAGCGTTTGCAACACACCTCTGCGAAAGCCGAGCGATGAGGAGGCATTGGAAGTCATGAAAAGAGAAGGCATTAGGGAAGATCTAAGACAAAGATATGAGCTCTGGTATTGCGAGAAATGCAAAAAGCTATACTGGATGGGAAGCCATTGGAGAAACATGATCAAGTTTTTGGAGAGGGTTGAACGTTTGTCGAATGAATGTGAAGAAAACTGCCGTATCACTCCGAATTTATAAGTATTTATCGTGGAAAATTTTAAGTTACCATCGAAGAGTTACAAGGCATGGATAGGTTGAAGCACCTCTTAGAGCACTGGATCGAACACAGCAGAGAGCATAATTCCAAATACTTAGAGTGGGCTAAGAAGATTAGGGATGAAAGGCCCGACGTTGCGGAGCTGATAGTTAAGGCCGTTGAGAAGTTTAGAGAAGGGGAAAGATTCCTCGAAGAAGCTTATAAAAGGTTGGAATAACGCTTGAAACTGGATCAAAACCGATCATTTGATCTCCTAACCAAAGTAGGATCCTTCTTTGAGAAATCGACTTCGAACCCGATCGATCTCAGATACTCGCACGATCTCTTTCCCTTTCCATGCATGAGCAACTCAAGCAGATCGCTCTCATCGTCGATATCCAAGCTTGCATAGAATGAATCAAAGATTTCCACCTTCAAACCCAACCTCTCGGCGATTGCGATGTGTTTGAAGAAGCTTCCGTAGTGATAGGAGACTCTAAACCTCTCATCTCTAATCAGAAGCATGTTAGTTCCACCCTTCCTCCCCGGAGCTATCACAATGTCGCCATCGCAATCGAAGAATCGTTTGAGCGTTTTGACATTCAGCAGTGGAAGATCGGACATTATTATGGCTGTATCTCCTACAATTCGGGCATTTACCGCAGAATCGAGATCTCTTGAATCCTCCTCTATCTTGGCATCTATTTCCACTTCAGTGTTCGGTGGAACGAGAATCAAGATATCATCTGTGAACTTCGACACGACATCCACGACATCCTTTAGCATAAGCTTTGCGAGATGTATGCGTTCATCCAAAGTCAATATTGAAGATAGCCTCGATTTGGGATTCTTCAGCTTGAACGGTATCATCACTTTCATCACGGTATGAAGAACGGGCGAATTTTTACCGTTTTTGAATCGAATGATCTAAATACTTCCGAACGTTCCGGCATGTATGAAGGTTATATTCATAACGTCCAACGAGGGTAAGTTCAGAGAAGCTAAGAGCATAGGCGAGAAATACGGTATCGAAGTCGAATGGAGAAAGGAAGAATACCTTGAGCCTCAGGGAAACGATTTGGAAGAGATCGCAAGGAAAAGCGCTGAGATGCTATCTAAGAAGATAAAAGAGCCCTTCTTCATAGAGGACAGTGGTCTGTTCATCCCCGCTTTGAAGGGGTTTCCAGGGCCATACTCTTCGTTCGTTTTCAAGACGATAGGGAATGAGGGAATTTTGAAGCTGATGGATGGCGTGGAAGATAGAAGAGCATACTTCTTAGCCGTTGTGGCATTTTTCGATGGCAAGGAGATTCTCACGTTCAAAGGTAGGGTGGACGGAAGGATAGCGAAAGAGATGAGGGGCGATAAGGGCTTCGGATTCGATCCCATATTCGAATACGACGGAAGGACGTTTGCGGAGATGGGAGATGAGAAGAACGAGGTTTCGCATAGAAGGAGAGCTTTGGAAGAACTGTTTAGATATTTGGCCAAAAAATGATTTTGCTTTATTCGAAATTTTTTAATACTTCTATTCTCATTCGCTTATAATGGATGTCTTTCTGATCGTGTGGTTCGGAATAATTTCGGCCATCCTCACTTTAATAATAGCTCACGTTGGAACGGCCAAAATATACGACAGATATGGCGAATCGAAGGCGCTCGTGTTCATAATTGTATTCGTTCTGATTGTAGGGATTGCTGCCCTTGCGATATCATGCGTCGGAGTTGAAATTAATCAGCTCACTTGCGATTATTACGCAACCTTAGATGTTCCATCGATGAACCTACAAGAGAATTACGTCTATCACGTTAAGTTCGGCGAGTTCCACGGCCTATACAGGAGGTGGAAAATTCCTCTCACAATCGAATGGCATGAAAACGTTAAGCCGAACGTAACCCTGCTCGGAGTCGAATCGAGCTATCCATACTACGTTCGAGATTACTTGGGAAGAGTTTTCGTTTGGTATGGAGGGCCAGCAGAGGAGAAGCTCGTTAGAAAGCATGCCAAACCCAATGAAGTAGGAATCGTAAGTTCCGGCGGATTTAGTCCCGGAGATTACAGGGTTAGATATGTTTTCCGAATATATTCGCCCATACACACCGACGGCAAGTTCGATCACTTCAACATAAAGTTGGCGGACGAGCATGTTCCCTATGATAAGGTGAGGATCCTCGTCAGAGATCCGAAACATTTGATAGTCAAGCTGATACCGCATTTCGAGGGATGCAGGGTTGAGAAAACGGAAGATGGATACGTAATAACCGGGAGCTCTCCCGAAAACGGGCTTATAGAGATTGAAGCTATTCTCAAGCACGACAAGCTTACGGGATACTACGTTAGAGTCGATGACGTTATGAAGAGAACTCTGGAAGCCAACAGAATGGAGATGGGCTTTTCCAAGGACATCGTCGAGAAGGCGATCTTAGGAATCGTCTTGATTTATCCGGCAATCGTCCTGTTCATCTACAGAAGGTTTGGCACCGAGAAGGAGTTCACAGTTCCCGAATTTTTAAGCTACGTTCCTAAAAAGAGAAAGCCTTGGTTCGTCAACTTGGTCTTCAGTAAGGATGTGGAAGAGTTCGATCTGAACGGACTGATGGCGACGATAATGGATCTGAGCATGAGAGGATTCCTCGAAATCAAAAGTGAGGGGAAGAATCTCATCGTAAGGGTTCTTAGAACTGGTGGGAATTTGGACGAATACGAGAGGAAAGTGGTCATGTTCTTCGAGAAGTATTCCGAGAACGGCGTGTTCGATATTAAGAGGATTAGAGATAGGGTGAGAAAGAACAGAGAGTGGAAGATCGCAAGGGAATGGCAGTCTTTGCTCAGACCGCCGAAGACGAACATCGCCAAGGATTTTGTTGATACAACCGGCAGAAAGATTTTGATACGCCTGTTCTTAGCATCGATAATAGTCGTGATCGTGTTCGGCTGGATCTCTCCAATTCCAAGTTTGGCGTTCTTCCTACAGTCACTCGCATGCGTCGTTGCTCCTTCGCAACTCTTCGGAAGGTGGAGGGGAGATCACTATAAGGAGAAGCTTGAGTGGGTTGCATTCAGGAGATTCCTTTCGGACATGGCGATGATAAAGAAGTATGCACCTGAGGATATCTCGATCTGGAAGGACTGGCTCGTTTACGGAACAGCTTTGGGCGTCGGTGAGAACGTGTCTAAGGCTATGAAGGATCTCAACATCAGATTGCCCGAAACGGACGTTTACGTTTATGGCGGAGGCCTTCACTCTCTTCACAGCTTCGCAAAGACTACGAGTTCTTCAAGCGGAGGAGGCTTTGGTAGTGGTGGTGGAAGCGGTGGAGGTGGTGCTGGAGGTTGGTAAGCCTTATGCTTTCAATATTTGCAAGATCACCTTTCTCCTTCTTGGGCGGGTATCGAAGTTGACTACGACTATCTGTTGCCAAGTGCCGAGTAAGAGCTCTCCATCCTTGAAGGGAACTACGATGCTTGGGCCGACGATCGAAGCTTTCACGTGGCTTGAGCCGTTGTCGTCTCCCCAAGTTTTGTGGTGTTCGTAGTGTTCACCATAAGGGGCTATCTTGTCCATTATGCGGGGAAAGTCCTTCCTCAGTCCGGGCTCGAATTCGATGGTCGTTATGGCTCCGGTTGAGCCGACGTTGAAAACCAGAACCGCCCCTTCCTTAACTCCGCTCTCCTTTACGAACTTTCTGACTTCGTCAGTAATGTCAGCCATATCACCGTGTGCATCCAGATCGACGTAGATTTCCCTGATCATAGAAGAACATCGACTAACGCTAACAAAAGTTTTTAGGTCGCTATGAATAATAAGGATGCGGATGAAAGTTTTGGTTTGTGGAAAGGGAGGATGTGGGAAGAGCACGATAGTAGCTATGCTGGCAAAATATCTGGTAAATGAAGGTTACAGAGTTCTCGTCGTTGACATAGACGAATCAAATCCCGGGCTGTATAGGATGCTAGGATTACAAAAGGCAAAAACTCTGGCAGAATATTTAGGAGGTAGAAGATCTGTGAAGAAAGCAATTAAGGATCGTATAAGCTTGCCCAAAAGTATAGATGAAATTCCAAGTGAAATTCTATCTGCTAAAGGCAACTTAAGTGTAATCAGCATTGGAAAAATTGAAGATGCCGGCGAAGGCTGCGCTTGCCCGTATGCAGTTTTAGCGAAGGAGTTTATAAAAGGATTAAAGCTAAAAGAGGGGGAGATAGTCATAGTGGACACAGAAGCCGGAATCGAGCATTTTGGGAGGGGGATTGATTTAGAGGCTGATGTAATAGTAAACGTTGCCGAACCATCTATAGAATCGCTCGAACTTTCAAACAAGATTAGAAAGTTGGCTGAAAAGTCCAAATTGAAGCATATACTTCTGCTGAACAAAGCACTGCCCAATATTCTGGAAAAAATTAAGCCAGATGTTGTAATTCCATTTGATCAAGCTCTGATCTACGGCAGCTTGGAGGGAAAGGAAGTAGAAGTTATACCACAGATCGAAGAGCTTTGGCAAAAGATAAAGTCTTAATTCGTAAATACCGAATTAGACACAATGAGCGTGCTATATAGAGAGTTCGGACTTACGGCAAAGGAAGCTGCTGAAATTACCGCAGATGTAGTTGAGATAATAAGAAAAAGACTAAGCGATGAAGAGGCTATAGAATTCCTAAAAAGCAGATACGAGGGAAATAAACTATACTTTGCAATATTGATGGTCGGTAGGCTAATAGGAATGTCATTTGCTCTTCAAGATCCAGAAAAAGCGAGAGCAATAGTTGCGGACTTTTCAAGATTGATAAAGATTCTAGAAGAGAAGGGCAGAGATGAGCTCGTGAAGACACTTGAAAGAGAGATATTAGAGGAAGTATACGAAAGCGTTGAAAAATTAAAGAGCTATATGTAGTGATCTAAAAAATTACGCTGTGCAAGCTTTATTACTTCCATAAATATGTTAAAAACTGATATGGTTGGATAGCATAAAGCTTAAATTCATTCAATTAAGATTTTACCTTAGGGCCCGTAGCTTAGCCAGGTCAGAGCGCCCGGCTCATAACCGGGCGGTCGAGGGTTCAAATCCCTCCGGGCCCATACTGTTTTATTCTCCTGAAATAAAACAGATCTATGAGTTCGTGGAAGACTGTTATCAGCGAGATCAAGAGTAGCGATGGTGTTTTGGAGGTAGTCGATGCCAGATGTCCGAACGAGTTCAGAAGTAAGAAGCTCGAAGATCTTTTTGAAGAACTCAACAAGCCTTTCTGGATAATCATCAATAAAGTTGATCTCGTGCCAAAAGAGTTTGCTGACAGATGTAAAAGGGTTTTGAAAGAGCAAAGCAATGCCGTTGATGTTGTTCACGTCTCTAGCAAGAAATTCTACGGATTTTGGATACTCAGAAGAAGTCTTAAAAGCTACTTTGGTAGAGACAGAAAGGCTAAGCTCGTGGTTGTGGGATTCCCAAACGTCGGCAAGTCAAGTATAATCAACATGCTCGCCCAATGCACCGTCGTCTCTACAGCCCCAATCCCGGGACATACTAAAGGAAAGCAGTGGATAAGGATAAGCGGTAAGCTCCTGCTCTCGGACACGCCCGGAGTTATTCCCAAGGAGTTCGCAAGCCAAGATTGGGCAAAGATTCTGTTTCCGGATGATGTAGAGGAATCGGCTTTCATACTCCTTGAGAAGATAAAGAATGCCGAAGGCTCGAACTTCAAAGAGCTTTATGGAGTTGAGCCTGAGCCGAGCGAGGAAACTCTTGAAAAAATAGCGTTAAAGTTCGGATTTCTAAGAAAGGGTGGTGAACCCGACACGCATAGAGCAGCTACAAGGTTGATAAACGATTGGAATAACTGTAAGCTGACAGCGTGGTGGCTGTAGCCGATGATGATCCGAACCCCTTGCTGAGTCATGATGAAAGCGCCTTACTGAGGCTTAAGCCACTCAGGAGGGGCTATCCTCATCACCGCTCAGTGATCCCCTATCATCATCGTGGCAAAAGTTAGATACTACATCGGACAAATAAAAGTGGGCTATGATGACGAGCTGACGGACTGAAATGTGATGACACGGATCTGCTCTGAGCCCTACTTATCGTGAACCCATATTGCTCCATCTTCGTAGACTTCCTTCTTCCATATCGGGAGCTCTCTCTTTATCATTTCTATGCAATCCTCAAGTGGTTTGAAAACATCTTTTCTGCTTTCGCCCATAACGATGACGTAGAGTATATCCTCACCCGGCTTCAGAGATCCGATCTTGTGGTATATCTTGACGTCCACGACACCCTCCTTCTCCTTTATCCTTTTCTCGATCTCCTTCAGCTTTTGCCAATACAGTTCGTCAAACCTCTCGTATTCGAGTCGAACTACTTCCTTGCCGTCCGATATCCTTCTAACGAATCCGATGAAGATCGCTATCGCTCCACATCTCTCAACACCCTTGGCAGACTTTACCTTCCTGATCAGAGACCTCAAGGTTTCGATCTCCTCCGGATGCTCGACCTTATCGTAAACGACTGAATCGAACCCCAAGTCTGCGAGGATCTCAAAAACGTCGAAATCTTTCCTAATGCTAAGTATCATTTCACCGTTTTCGTAAACTTCGTAGAAATCACCCGAATCCTTAACAACGGCAGTCCTTCCTTCGGTCAAGCTTGAATCGGGCAATATCTTCATTTCCGACACCTTCGATCGTAATCTCAACGATATCGTTTACAACTATCTCCGCAAAGCTCGGAACGCTAAACCTCGGCAGAGTAGGGCTTCCGGGGTTGAGCAAGACTATTCCACCAACCTCTTTAAGAAAGGGACAATGTGTGTGCCCAAAGATCATGACGTCAACTTCAAGCTCCCTTGCCCTGTAAACCAAATCCGAGAAATCATCGAATATCGGCATGTGCGTAACTCCAATTCTCAGGCCTTCTACATCAAGCTTCGCAGTTTCGGGCAGTTCCTGAATTATATCAAAGTCATCGCTGTTTCCGGCAACAGCCTCAAGTTTTACGGCATCCTTAAGCTCGCTGTAGAATTCATATGTGTCGAAATCGCCGGCATGGATGACCATATCCACATTCTCAAGTCTTCTGAGCACGCCATTCGGTAGATCTTCAAGCCTGTAGAGGTGGGTGTCCGAAAGAACCAGGATCTTCATCTCACGGCCTTTAGAGCTTCGTCTGTTAGCTCGTCCTTCTTGACAAAGACTATCGCATACTTGAACTTCTCATCGAACTCGTCAACATCCTTACTCTTCAGCACATCTGCGGAGATCGTAAACTCAACCTTGAAGTAGTCCTTAACACCCAAATGCGACTCCATCTTCTCAAGCTCAACATCGGTGACGTCGCTGGAAACTATTACGACCGTATCGTCTTCAAGATACTTTTTTATGAATTCCAAAAACGCATCCTTGCTGAAAAGATACGTCGGCATATAATACGATTCAACTGGAAGAATAAAATCTTTATGCATTTTGCTCAACGCAAGGCTATGAGGGAGAAGATTCTGAAGCTCCTTAAGGATTACGATTACGATGAGATTACTATTGGAACCCTCGGAAGCCATTCCGCCTTGAACATCCTGAGAGGGGCGAAGGATGAAGGTTTTAGGACGATCTGCGTTTGTAGAGCGAGAGAGAGAATAATCTACGAGAGCTTCGGAGTTGCTGATGAGATTGTAGAAATAGCTGACTACCCACAACTGCTCGATCCGAAGCTTCAGGAGAAGCTGAGAAAAAAGAACGTGATAATGATTCCCCACGGCTCGTTCAACGCTTACATTGGAAAACTGGATGAGATAATGATTCCTCTCTTTGGAAACAGAGAGCTGATGCTCTGGGAAACGGACAGGGTTAAGCAAAGAGAATGGCTCGAGAGGGCTGGATTGAAAATGCCTAAAAGGTTCGAAAGGCCGGAAGAAATCGACAGACTCGTGATAGTCAAATACCCCGGCGCTATGGGTGGAAGGGGATACTTCTTAGCCGTAAGTCCGGAGGATTTCTATGAGAAGGCAAAAAGGCTTGTAGAGAGTGGTGTGATAAGTAATAAAGATATCGAGAACGCTGAGATTCAAGAGTATGTGGTCGGAGCGAATGTCTACTTCTCGTTCTTCTACTCCCCAATTCTCAACAGGGTTGAACTCATAGCGATCGATAGGAGGTATGAACCGGTCGATGGGCTTGGGAGGATTCCTGCTGACGTTCAGCTGAACGCTGGAATTCATCCAACATACACGGTAATTGGGAACTTTCCAGTTGTGTTAAGGGAGAGCCTGCTGGCTAAAGTCCTTAAGGTTGGAAAGAGCGTTGTAGAAGTTTCGAAGGAAATTGCACCTCCAGGAATGGTCGGGCCTTTCTGCGTAGAGGCGGTCTTCGACGACAACGCTGAGATGTTCGTGTTTGAGATTTCAGCGAGGATAGTTGCTGGAACCAACGTCGGAATTCCAAATTCACCATACTCATACATCATATGGGGAGAGAACATGTTCATGGGCAGAAGGATAGCAAGAGAAATAAGAATGGGCATAGAGAAGGGTAAGCTTGAGGAGCTGATATATTGATAATCAAAAATCATTAATATAGCGATTTGCAAGCATGTGTCATGTATCCCCTCTACATCATGGAGAATTGCATTGCATGCGGTGTTTGTGCAAAGGTTTGCCCGAACGATGCCATCGCCATTGATATCGAAGTCAAGTTTGACGGTAGGCGATTCCTCAAATCTTACGCTATCGATTACTCGAATTGCGACTCATGCATGGATTGCGTTAAGAAGTGTAGGAGGAACTCGATCATCGAAGTCGATGGAGAAAAACCAAACGGCGTTTACGATTTAAAAGCTCTGATCGATCTGAAGCATAAGCTCGGTATTTCTGCAAAGAAAAAGTCTGCATTCGTCGATGAATGTATTGGCTGTCTCCTCTGCGTTATCACATGCCCTCTGAACGCTATAAGATATGATAATTCCGATGACATGAGAACTATCGAAATAGATCAAAACGTTTGCGAGGGTTGCGGGATGTGCGTCGTTAATTGCCCGAACTACGCCTTGAGCTTGGTGGAGGTGTGAGCATGCCAAAAATTAGACTCCCTCAAAGGGTTGTTGAGGGTAAGTTCTTCGCCAGCTTGAAGGCCAGGGTAATTGATTCCGGTATATGTAGCCACTGTGGAGCTTGCTCAGCTATTTGCCCAGCTTACGGCATAGTTGTAGACCCAAGCAGGCCGATAGACTTTCCAAACTGGGAAGAGGATTGCTTGGACTGTGGAGTCTGCATAAAGGTATGCCCAAGATGGGGCTTCAAGCCAAAGAGCGGGCTTGGAAATTTTCTTGAGATTTTCGCAGCAAAATCTGAGAGGTTTAAGGGACAAGATGGAGGCATAGCTACGGAAATTCTCGCGATCGCCTTGGAGGAGAGAATAATCGATAGAGCGGTGGTCGTAAAAAGAGATGAAAACTGGTATCCTAAAGCTGCAACGATCACAAAGCCAGAACAGCTTGAGAAATGTGCAGGGACGAAATACAGCTTCGCACCTTCGATGCCCGAACTCAGAAAGGCTGTATTTAGAAGCAAGAACGGAGTAGGTTTTGTGGGAACTCCTTGCATGATATCTGGACTGAGGAGTCTTCAGAAAATCAAATCGTTCAGAAAAGTCAAGCTTGCGCTCGGGCTGTTCTGCATGGAGAACTTCTATTACGATTCCCTTGTTGGATTTTTAGCAGATAGAGGAATCGATTTAAGAGATGCAGTGTGGATCGGAATAAGCAAGGGGAAGTTCATAGTCAAGCTTGAAGATGGGGAAAGATCTTTCCCAGTTAAGGAGCTCAATCCGATCGTTCCGTCAGGATGTAAAGTTTGTGAGGACTTTACCGCTGTTGAGAGCGACATAAGCGTTGGGAGCGTTGGAAGTCCTGAAGGATTCTCAACTGTAATAGTCCGAACGGAAATCGGAAAAGAGATAGCCGAAAAACTCAAAGAGAGGTGTGAGATCGGAGAGGTGAATTTGAAGATCGTCGAAAAGTTGTGCGAGCTCAAGAAAAAGCACTGAAAAGATTAGCAAACCCTCGGAATCGGATCGGCCATTGGAGGAGGAATGACCTTCTTGGTTCCGACGACCGTCTCCATAACAACGTCTTCGAATTCTGAAGTAGCATATCCAATTATCTCTGCATTTTTCTGTCCAGCTCTGTGCAAAGCCTTCAGAACATCTTCGGCCATATCTGCAACGACTCCCATCACGACCTTCCCCTCGTTGGCCATGCTCAACGGATCCAAGCCTAAGAGCTCGCAGAATCCCTTAATATCTTCTCTAATTGGTATTTTCTCCTCTTCAATTATTATACCTACGCCGCTCTTCTCAGCCATCTCGTTAAGGGCTGCGGCCAACCCACCTCTCGTAGGATCTTTCATCGCTGTGATTCCTCCGACATCCAAAACATCCTTTAAGAACAACCATATTGGATAAACGTCCGATTTGACATCGAGTTCGAATTCAAAGCCTCTCTCAAGCATAACAGCAACGCCGTGCTCTGCGATGTTCCCAGAGACGATTATCGCATCTCCCTCCTTGAGCCCACAATCTCTTACCCAGTTGAACGGATAATCCCTAAAGTCCCGAACCACTTCGAGGTTCTTTGTGAGATGCTCGTTCCTTACTCCTACTCCAGCTGTATTTACGATTATATCGATGTTCGCCTCAACGACCTTCGTGTCTCCAGTGATCAGATTTGCGTCGAGCTTCGAAAGCCAGAACTGAACATCGTCCAATATCTTCCCAAGCTTCTCGATTTCAAAACCTTCCTGAATTATTAGAGAGAGCGAGAAGGCGTAAGGCTGAGCTCCCATCACAGCCAAATCGTTCGAAGTCCCACAGATGGCCAAGCTACCTATGCTTCCACCTCTAAATATTGGAGGAGATACGACGTAGGAATCGGTTGTCAGCACGAATTCGTTGAAATCAGATGAGTCATCCATATCCGCCAACGCTATCTCACCAAGCCTGCACTCGCCAAACCTTGAGATTATGTGTTTCTTAAGAAAATCTACCATGAACTTTCCGCCCGCTCCGTCCTCTCTCCTAACGATCATCCAAAAACCTCCCAATGTATATCTGCCCAAAGCTGATACCGTTATCTCCGCATGCTACCTCTTCGTTCAAATATATCCTCCTTCCGATATACCTTTCGACGAGCGGTGTGAAGTATGAGTTGTATGTAACCCCCCCGCTCACTACAATCGGCAGGTCGAACCGCTTTGCAATTTCCGCAAAACCCTTTGCGAGATAGTCTATCATAGCGTAAGCGATCGCTCCTCTGAGTGATTTATTCTCAAGGTAGAGTTCCAATGCTTTGCAAAATATTGGGGCTATTCTCAGAACTTTAACCTTTCCAGTCTTTGTCTTCCAATCTTCATCGACGAAGGGTTTCGAATAGATCGATTCTTCTTCAACTGTTTCTATTATTGGATCTCCAAAGTTTAGATCGGATCGCTCAGCTATGCTCTCAAGCTTCATCGCCGGCTCTCCTTCGTAAGTCCTCTCAAAGCAGACTTCGAGCATCGCAGATACGGCATCGAGCACCCTGCCAAGAGATGACGATTCAACTCCCATGTCATAGATCTTCGCAAGGGTTTCGAAGCTCTCGCCTTTACGCAGATATTTTTCATAGGGTTTCAGGATCTCGTAACCTCCATACTCTTCGTAGATTAGAGAAAAAAGAACCCTTAGGGGATAATATGTGGCCATATCTCCTCCTATAAGTCTGAAGCTTTCGATTCTTCCAACTCTTCTGAATTCTTCTTTCTCGAAGTCTAAGAACAAAACTTCGCCACCCCAAACCCTGCCATCAAATCCGTAACCAACTCCGTCGACGGTTATCGCTAAAGCTTTCGTAAGCTCTCTTTCAGCCATCACAGACATCGCGTGTGCAAAGTGATGCTGAACTCTGATTAGCTTGCAGTTATACCTTTCTGCGAGCTTCTCAGCGAACAATGTAGTGTTGAACTGGGGATGGAGATCGCACGCGATGAAGTCCGGCTTAAGGTTGATGAAACTCGTGAAAAATTCCACAGCCCTCTTGAAGAACTCGTTAAATGTTTTAAAGTTGGCGGTGTTTCCTATGTATTGTGAAATTATCGCATTTCCGTCCTTCAAAACCGTTATTGAGTTGTATAATTCAGCTCCCACTGCTAAGCCGTTGAGCTTGGCATCTATCTTGAGGACTTTCGGAACGAAACCTCTTGATCTTCTGATTATCAGCCTCCTACCAGCAACAAACTTTATCACGGAATCGTCCACTCGGTTGTGGATCTTAAGATTATGTCTCAAAACTGCATCGAGCTCCAAGCTGAAAACTCCGTCATCAATGAACATTGGTTCTCCGGGCTTGTTTGCAGAGGTCATAACTATAAAATCAGATTTAAGATATTTGAAGAGGATATAGTGTATAGGCGCATACGGAAGCATGACTCCGATCGTATCTAAATGAGGAGCTACAGCAAAGAAAGATTCTGGATTTTTCTTCCTTAGAACTGTTATTGGTCTTATGTAATTTATCATAGCTTTTTCTTCATCTTCGCTAACATGGGCTACCGATTTAATCGTATCAAGATCTCTCGCCATAACTGCGAAGGGTTGCTGAGGTCTTCCAAGTTTTTTTCTAAGCTTGAATACGACATCGTCGTCGGTTATGCAGGCTATATGATAGCCACCGATTCCCTTTATTGCAACGAATTTTCCATCATCGATGAGTTTAGCTGTGTTTTTTATGGCATCCAATCCTTTGATAATTCTATCTGGCAAAACGAGTTCATAATGCGGTCCACATTTCGGGCAGGCTATCGATTGGGCATAGTATCTTCGATCTTCAATGTTCCAGTATTCTTTGCTACAATCCTCACAAAGTGGAAAGTCAGCAAATGTCGTGTTCTCTCTATCGTAAGGAAGCCTTATGGCTACGGAGAAACGAGCTCCACAATCTGTGCATGAGATAAAGGGATAAAGGTATCTTCGGTCTTTGAGATCGAACAATTCTTTCAGGCATTGATCGCATATCGCTATATCTGGAGGTGGTAAGGAAAGACCACCTTTTTTGCCGCCGCTTTTTTCTATTACAAAGTCGCTTAAAGGAACATCTTCGATCTCTTCAACTTCAACACTCGAAATCTCAGCCATCGGCGGTTTCTCTTCCTTTAACCTTTTAACGAATTCTTCAACCTTGCTGTCAATTACGATTTCAACACAGCCAGTTCCAGTGTTTTTGACGTAGCCTTTAAGATTCATGGACTTGGCTAAACGGTAAACGAAGGGTCGAAAGCCTACTCCTTGAACGATACCTCTAACGATAATGCGATACACGATAAGAAATTAGTGGTCACATTAGATAACTCATTCTATGGTAATGGTCTAAGCTGGTCGTGACTCCACATTGTGTGTGATTTAAATACTCCATCAACAGTATTGCAACACCACCGTCTAAGCTTTTAACAATTAAAATGTGATAAAAATTCTGCTCCGCCGTGCAGAGATCTGTCCCCAGCTTATGCCTGGGGCCGGCTTACCGGCGTCGGGCGTTAGTGACCGCGGGCTGAACGGCTCGCCCTTGCGGGCTCGCCGCTTACACCCCGGTCCTATCAAGCGGGTCTTCTACCCGCGCCCTCAACGGGGGGCTCTTTTCGGGGGCGGCTTCAGGCTTAGATGCTTTCAGCCTTTAGCCGCGTGGCGCGTAGCTGCCCGGCAGTGCCCTGCCGGACAACCGGTCGACCAGTGGCGCCGGAGGCTCGTTCCTCTCGTACTAGAGCCTCCTTCCCCTCAGCCCCCCAGACACCCCCGATAGATAGCAACCGACCTGTCTCACGACGGTCTAAACCCAGCTCACGATCCCCTTTAATAGGCGAACAACCTCACCCTTGGCCGCTGCTGCACGGCCAGGATGGGGAGAGCCG